>ENA-UOJQ01000429-UOJQ01000429.1-human-gut-metagenome-genome-assembly--contig:-P63-NODE-429-length-49201-cov-8.817666_pt1 | contig 49201 bp, 47 predicted proteins | sample MGYA00242352_ERZ723899 | MGnify/ENA metagenome assembly ERZ723899
CCGTGCCACGATGTCCTTCGGGATAGTGATCTGAGACTTGGTCCTCAGCTCTGTCAGCATATCTGTCAGCTCCTTTGCATCGTTGGATTTTCCAACTTTCTTACCATCAGTATACGCCAACTGCGCCGGAATATCAAGTTATTTTTACTTCACCCCCTCCCACCAGTTCTTCTCGTCCTTCGCCTTCTCGGCCTTCTTGTCCGCAGCGCTTACCCACTGCGCAAAGTTCTTTTCCTCGTACAGGGGCTTTCCCTCTGCGTCCTCGAGGGCCAGCAGCTTCTTCTCCAGCTTCTCCCGGTCCCGGTTGCTTCCGGCCAGATACTCTTCCTTCACGCTCTCCGTGATCTTGCTCTTGATGCTGCCCTTGTCCTTGCCTGCGGTCATCAGGCGTTCAAGCTCCTCCTGCGCGTCCTCCACCCGGCCATTTTTCACTTCGTCCAGGAGCGCGTCGTATATGCTGCCGTCCTTGCTGCCCGCCAGCAGTTCGTCCGCCTTTCCGTCCACCGCCTTGTTCACAAGGTCGATGAGCTGCGCCCGCCGGGCCGCGTCCGCTTTGCCCTTGGCCCTGTCTGTCACAGGGGCGACATCCAGCCCCTCCCGCAGCTTCTCAAATACGGCCTTTCGGGCCTTTTCCTCGGCCCGGGCCTTCCCGGCGTTCCGGGCCTCGGCCGCCGCCAGCACGTCGGCGTCGTACTGCTTCAGCCGCCTTGCCAGCTCGCTGTTCACCTTGTCCGTCTTGTTCATCTGCTCCAGTTTCTTCATCGCCGCCGCAGCCTCCTCGCTGTCCCCGCTCTGGATGGCGTTGTACAGCCGGTCGTACTGCCCGGTGGCCGAAGAGGGTGCAGAGTTAAAGCTAAACCCTTCGCCTCTGCCGATGGCCTGTGCATCCTCCCAGTAGCCTTCAAACGCCTGCATCACCTTCCGGATGTTCGCCGCCGGGACGCCGTAGAGTTCAAGGCCGCACTGGATGTCCTTCAGCACCGCCTTGTTCAGCTTCTGGTGGTGTGCTGTCAGCTCTTCCTCGCTCATCTCGCCAGTGTCCGTCCGCAGCAGCTTGACAGTCTTGGTAAAGGCAGCAAACAGGTCGTTCACCGCGCTGATGTTGGTGGCGCTCACCACGTCATAGTCCTTGCCGTCCCGGGCGTTGGTCAGGGCGCTGTAGATCTCCGAGCCGTACAAAAAGTTTCCGGCCGCACTTTCAGTGTACAGGTCGAAGAACCGTTTGCCCAGGCTTTTCGCCGTAACGTCTCCGTTCTTGTCCTGCTCCCTGTCCCACCGGTGGAGCAAGAAGTCTGCGCCGATCTTCATGAGGGCAAATACCGCCGTCTGCACCACCTGGCTTGCCGCCGCCTGGCGCAGGCCCTGTCCGGCCCGCTGCACCTCGGCTTTGTTTTCCGCGCTCTGGTCGGCAGCATACCGGGCCTTCTGGGCTTTGTAGTCGCCCACGGCGTCGGCCAGAATGCCGTAGTTCTGGAACCGCTGGGTGGTAAACATGGTCAGCGTCTTTACAAACTCGTTGTCGCTGCGCTGGATGCCCGCCCGCTGCATGGTGGTATAGTTGGGCTGGGTCTCCTCGATGACCCGCTGGTACATCTTGTTCACGGCTTCCCAGTAGGCTTCGCTGCCCTTCTCCGCGGCACCCTCGCCAAACTCCGCTGCGTGGTGCTCCACATACCGCTTCGCGCCCTCCCACAGCGCCGCCACCGTGATCTCGTCCATGCCGGTGATCCAGCCGGTCACAGCAGGCATGGCTTCCGACGCTTTGGCCACAAGGTTTTTGTGCGCGCCGATGGAGCTCATCTCTCCCCGCTTGGTGCCGCGCAGGCGGTATTGCAGCAAGGCGTCTCCGTGCTGGCGTATCTCTGCTTCCACCGCGGCCCGCTGCTTGCCCGAGAAATTCTTCACGAAGGGCAGTACCGCCGCCATGGTGTCTGCTCCCAGCACAGCGCCCGCCGTGGGCAGGCTGGCCGCCTGCGCGATGGCCACGCCCGGGTTCACGGTCAGGATGGCTCCGGCGTAGTTGCCCCGCATCCTGTCCAGCGCCCGGCTCATGGTGCTGCTGCGCTTGCGCCGCGTGGTCTGCAGGTCGGTCAGCAGGTCGTTGATGTAGCTCACCGTCTCCTTTCCCCACTTCTCGCCGATGATCTTGTCCTTCAGCACACCGATGCCCTCTGCCGTCTCCACGGTGCTGTTCAGTACCCGCTGCACGTCCCGGATGGGGGCCGCAAGGCCCGCATAGGCTGCCGTGTCCCGCAGGCTCCGCTTTACCACGTTCTGGCACTCTTCCAGCAAAATGGGCTTGTCGCTCTTCACGCGCTCCTTCAAAAAGCCCCGGCCCTCGATGGTGGCATCCATCTTCACGCCCTCGATCTCCGTCGCCAGCGTGCTCCGGTCTACCGCGATGGGGTAGTAGTTCTTCACGGTGGCCCGGTCATAGCCCAGCAGCTTCATGCTGGTCTCGTTGATGAGGTTCGTGGTGTACCGCCCGAAAAAGTCCTCCATGTCCTTGCACCAGTTTCGGTCATAGTCCGTCATGGCGTCCTGTACCGTCTGCAAAATGGTGTCGGCCATCGGGACACCGTCGGCGTTCACCAGTGTCCCCAGCATCACGGTCTGGCTGCGCTGGTAGGCTCTCTCGATGTTGCCCTTGGCGTACTGGGCAGCGTCCGGCAGGGTCAGGCCGCCGGTCATCAGGTGGTGGCGGCTATCCTCGTTGCGCAGCAGCATGTACAGGCTGCACAGCTGTGCGTGGTTCAACGGCACGGCATTGCCCTTGCTGTCCTTCAATCCGATGTCCACCAGCTCCGCCCCCGGCCCGGCAAATGCTTCCACCTCTTTCAGGTGTTCCTTGCCGGTCACGTTGGCAAACAGGCTTTCGCCTTCCACGAGGATCTCCGTCTGCCGCCGCTGGCCGTCGTTCAGCATCTGCCCCAGCTTCTCCATCTGGCCGTTTTTGGTGTAGCCGCCCAGACGCCGGAACATTCTCGTGCCGCCCAGCATGTCCAGCTGGTAGCGGTTCATCGCGCCCTTCGCCTTTTCAAATTTCTCTCCGAAGCCGTTGCCCTCCGAGTTCAGCACCTCGCGGGCGGCCTTCATGGCCATGCCGTCCACCTCTTCCGCCCTCGCAAGGCTCAGGGTCTTGTTCTCGGTCCGGATGATGTGCAGCGTGCTGGCCGTAATGGCCTTCAGCATCCGCAGCTGGTCTACCGTCATGGGCAGATAGGTGCGGTTCTCCGTCTCCCGGATGCGCTGACGCAGCCGGTCCCGCAGCTGTTCCGATTTGTCGCTGTCGGGTAGAGCTGCAGTCTCCTCTAATTGCTGTTTCAGACGGGCAATTTTCTCGTCCTTGCTGTCCATCAGGCTCGTCCGCAGCGCCGCTATCATATTCGGCACACCGGTTTTCTCCCAGTCGTAGGCAATGCTGCTCGGGTTTTCCTTTGTACCCATCGTTTTGCTGATAGCATTTTCCAACCGCGTCAGGCTCTTCACTGCCGTTTCATTCAGCACTGCCGTGTCTGCCAGCTTCGCCACCTCAGCGGCCTGCACGATGAGGCTCTTTTGTACATATTTCCCGGGCTTCGGCCGCAGCACCATCTGGTTGAGCTGGGCGGCATTGTTCCGGATGCTCCGTTTCAGTTCGTCCGCCTTCCGGCCTTCTCGCACCTTCTGCACCCGTTTCTCCGCCAGTGCCTTTGCCACGGCTACGTCCTCGTCCCGCTGCTGCCGGGCCGTTTCAATGGCAATGGCATTCCTCTGGGCCTGTTTTTCCTGCCACGCTTCCGCCTTGCGCTGGTTCTCGGCCTCCCACTCCATGATCTCGTTTTCCTGTACCAGCAGCTGATGCTCCGCCCGGTCGGCCCGCCGCTGCTCTCCGGCCACCTGCCGGGAAAGGTCGTTAATCTGGGAGCGCAGCTGTCGGCGCTCCAGCTTTATCTCGTCCAGCATCTCCTGCCGGGCCTGCTTCATCCGGCTCTTTTCGGCCTTCCATTCCCGCTCGTAGGCTTCCCGCAGAGCGGTCATCTTCTCGTCGAGACCCGCTGCTGTGCTCACCTGTGCGCCCAGCGTTTCCAGATTCTCGTTGAGCTGTCGTTCTGCCCGGCTCACGCTCTTGACCTCGGCGCTCTGGCTGCGGCTGTTTTCCCGCATCCGGTCGGCAAAAGCCTTCCGCTGGGTCTGCTGCACGCTCTTCAGCCCCTTCGTCACCTCAGCCGCCCGCTCCTCGCTGCCGGCGGCCATTGCGGCCACTTCACGGTTGTGCTTTAAGATGCCCTCGAACACCGCCTCGGCGTCGGTCATCTCCGGGTGGCTCATGATGTCGCCGATCATCCGGCCCGCCAGCTCCACCTTGGCGTCCTCGTATTCGGCCACGTCCGCAAACCGGCTCATCATCTTGGGCTTGATGGTGTCGTGTACGTTCATCAGCACGTCGAGCCATTCCGTGCTCTCCATGCTGGCTGCGCCCGCCACGCCCGCTTCCTGTGCCGCCGAACGGAAGAGTGCTGCCGCACTCTCCTTCACGCCGCCCACGGCCCGGGTGTCGTTCACGATGGCCTCGTACTGTTCCGCCGGGTTGCCGTCCCGGTATCCCTCCGCCTGCCGCAGCTTCACGCCGTGGCGCCGGGCCTCGGCGACCGCCTCTGTCCAGCTTCCGTACCGCTTTATAAGCTCCGCCTTGGCTTTGCCGTTCTTGTCTACCGTGTAGGTCAGGTCATGCAGGTCGGGGTACTGGTTCCACAGCTCCGTGTTCCGGTAGGTCGCCTCGTCCAGTACCTCGCCCGCCAGCGTCTCGGCCAGTCCCTGTGCCTTGGCCATGTCCGCGCCCTCCGAGCGCAGATACTCCACCAGCGCCCGCGTCTCGTTTGCCAGCTTCGTCCGGTCGGCCCTGCTGCCGTTGGTCTTCGTCCATCGGATGGCGAGGCTCTCGAGGGCAGCGTCCGAGAGCCGGGTGTTCTTCGTCAGGCCGAAGAACTGGTTCAGGGTGTCAAAGGCCGCTGCCTTCTCCGCCAGTACCCGGCTGGCCTGCCGCTGCTGGTTCTGCTTTGCCTCCCGGTCGGCCTGTTCGGCCCGCTGGTAGCGGAATCGTGCCAGCTCACTCTCTGCCGGGAGTTCCCCGGTCTTGTAGTATTCCCGGATCTCTCTTACGACCTTGTCGGCATCCACCTTCCCGCTGTACTCCTTGCTGGCAGCCACCCGCCCGTCGGTGGTGGAGATGTCGAGGGTGAAACGCCGTTTCTCGCTGCCCAGCTGCTCCACCATCGCGCGGATCTGTTTCAGCTGCTGTTCGGTCGGCGGGGTCTTTGCCGCAATGTCAACGCCCGGGGCCTCAGCCATCACACGCACATTGCCGTCTGCCAGAAACTCGTTCAGGGCCTCTGTGCCGTTGGACACCTCCGCCGGGCCGAACGCGTCCAGTATTTCTCTGTGGTCAGTGTCCCGGGTGCCGTCATTCTGCGCAAAATTCAGCATCCGGCCATCAGGCAGGATGTACCCTGCCTGTTCAAAACGGTCTGTCGTTCCAAACTGCTCCACGGCCAACTTCCGGCGGTACTCAGGCTTTCCGCCCGCCGCCTTGGCCTTGGTATCATACACCTTCTGCTGCTCCTGCTTCACGGCCTGTCGGGCGTTTTCCACTTCGGCCTGCGCCTGCCGCAGCTTATCGTTCACTTCGCCGATGCGGCTTTCCAGTTCTGCGCCGCGCCGGTTGAACTCCTTGCGCTTTTCCAGATAGCTTTGGTACTCTTCGCTGGCCCTGAATGCCTTGCCCTTTTCCGAGAACAGGCCATAGGCTTTTTTCTTTTCTTCGATAGCCCGCACTTCGTTGCTTTCCTGCCAGTTTGCACGCTCTTCCTTCAGGGCGCGGCGCTGACGTTCCAGCTCCCGGCTTTCTTTCTGAAGCTCACTCTGGTTTCGCTGGGATTCGCTCAGCTGGAACCTCACCGTTTTCTTCACAGGCTCGTCGGTTCTCTTGCTTTCGTCGGAGGTTTGTGCTATACTTTGCTTAGAGGCCTCCGGCAATCTACTCCTTGAATCTTCGGATTCTACGTGGGTACCACCGGAGGCTTCTACCGAGACCTCCGGCCCGCTGCTCCTCGAATCTTCGGATTCTATGTGGGCTTTGCCGGAGGTCTCTATTTTTATGGGCTTAATGTCCACAATATCATAGAATATCTCCCGCTGGTCCGTTTTGATGGCCGTCAGCACATCCGCCTCATAGACATTCTGCCCGACTTGGATCTTGATTTTTCCCCGGTTGAACGCTTCCGCATTCTTGTGGTTCGCAGGCTCACGGTATACTTCGTCTGCCGTCCGGATGATCTCGTCCAGATTGGCTGCCATCCGCATCTTGTCTGCATAAGCTTCGGCATTTTCCCACTGAAGCGCTTTGGTCGATTTCGACCAGACAAATTCATTTCGCCCGTCTTTATGGTTCAGAATCGTCCAGCCGTTCCGCTCAAAGCCGTTCGGGAAACGCTCCTTGATGGCCTGCTTGACCGTAGACTTCCACTCTTCCTGTGGAACATCTTTCAAAATATCTTCGTCGATTTTGATATAAGACTCTCCAGTTTTATCCTTCAAAATCGAAAACCGAACCCCCTGCTTTCCCGCCGCGCTCTCGGTTTTGAGGGCTGCGGCGTTTTCTTTTGCCGTCCGCAGGTTGTCCATGGCCTTTTCTGCGTGGACGAAATACTCGTCCTGCAAAGTGCGCTTTTCGGCCTCGGCCAGACGCTTCGCTTTCAGGGCGGCGCGGTTGTCCGGGTTGATGGTCAGCACTTCCTTCGCCCGGCTGATGAGCCCATCCAGCATCTGCCGCACCTGCTCCATCACCTTGTGGATGGCGCCGCTCTTGCCTGCGTTCTTCTCTGCCTGCCCGCGCTGGAACGTCACCCAGCGCTTGAAGCTCTCCTCGCTGTCAAAGATGCCCCGCCATGCGTCGGCCACCAGCTCTTCCGCTGCCTGCTCGTAGGTCAGACTCTGGGCGCTGTAGTCCCGCAGCTTCGCCCGGACCATCTCGTCGAGGCTTTCGTAGCCGCTGCTCTTCGCCAGATATTCCAGCGCGTGCTCCTGCAAAGTCCTTGCACCCTCGGCATCCAGCGCGTTGTACCAGTGGTAGTCCTCGTGCAGCACTGTGCCGAAGATGTCCTGCGCGTTGTCTCCGAAGAAGATGCGGGCCGTCTCGGTGTCCACATAGGCCCTGACGCTCCGGTCGTTCTGCAGCACATCCCTCAGCACAGCATCCGTGCCGGTGGCCGCAGCGTTCAGGCTGATGATCTGGCTGGCCGGGTCGCTCTCCGGCCGCATCGTACCCTTGTCGTATACCTCGCCCCTGCCGCTGGTGCTCTCGCTGCCAAGCGCGCCGCCCAGTTCGGTCATCTTTTCGGCATACAGCATCCGTTCTCCCTTGCCCTGGGTGTAGGCGATCTCAAGGGCCGTCCGTCCGGCGTCGGTGCTCAGGATGTAGTTGATGTCTGCCGCCGTGCCGCTCATGCTGCCCGCCAGCTCCAGCGCCTGCGCAAAGGTGGCAGCGCCGCTCCGGCCCAGCCGGTACAGCGGCGACGCTGCGGCCGCATACCGGTCGGCGTCCACCCTGTCCGGCATATTTTTGCTGATGGTCTTGGCTGCCTTGTCCGTCACCCGCCAGCCTTCCAGCGCCCGCTGCACCTCGGCCTCCCGCTGGATCTTCGGCGCTTCCGGCCGGAGTCCCAGAGTCTCCCGCAGCGGGGCGTTCTCGTAGCTGTCGGTTTCACCTACAGCGGCAGTCGCTTCACGCACGTTGTCCGGCGCAGCCGTTTCCGGCATGGCGTCGGCGCTTTCTGTGGGGGCATCCTGCACCGTCTGCGGCGCACTCACAGCTTCGTTGGGCAGCTCTGCGCTCTGTACAGCAGGCGCAGCTTCGCTTTTCACGTTCTGCTGCGCTGCAATATCCCGCAGCATTCGGCGGGTCGCGCCCGCAGTGTCGGGCAGCGTCACGCCGTAAGCCTGCTCAAAAGCCGCACGGTTTTCCCGGTTCTCGGCGTTCGGCGTAAACAGCCCGATGGTCTTGCCCGTCAGGCTGTCGTTCGCCGCCACTTCGGCAAACTGCCGCACCGCCGGGTTTTCCGACTGCGCAGCAGCCTCGTTTACGCTGCTGTTTACTCCTTCCGTCTGCGCCTGCGGCGCATCCGCCCGCTGCATACTTTCAGTGGAGTTTCCTTTAAGAAAGGCTCCCCTGATAGGGGAGCTCCGTTCTCGCGCAGCGTCAGCCGACGGGAACGGTGAGAGGTTTTCTTCCCGCCCGCTGATGTTTTCAGTGGCCGCAGGTGCAGCCTGGCTGAGAGGTTCTCCCTCTGCCAGCGCTCTATCAGCAGAGCTATCCGCAGCCGACTGAGAGGGCTCCGCTGCCCGGGCCTCCCATTCCTTCTGCCGGGCAGCGGCCTGCTTCATCCGGTCCATCTGGTCATAATGCTCTGTCTGCCCCAGCAGGCTTGCGTCTCCTCCGTTCAGCTTTGCCAGCCCCGTGCCGATCGCGCCGCCCAGCGCGCCGGATGCACCGCCGGAGAGTCCGCTTTCCAGCGCGGTGAGGAAGGTGTCTTTGGTAAACAGGTTCTTCGCCGCCTCGCTGTCCCCCAGCGCAGCGTCGATGGCCATGTCCGCATAGGTCTCCGCGAATGCCTGCATCGAGTTGTCGATGCCGCCCGAGATGGCCGCAGCCACCGCCGGGTAGCGCTGCGCCAGCTCCGAGCTGCCTGCCAGCCCCTGCACCCAGTCCGCGATCTGCCCTGCCAGTGTGTCCTTCGCGTAGTCCGAGCCCATGGTCTTTGCAAGGTCAGCCGCGCCCACCGAGTTGATGGCCCACCCTGCGCCAAACTTGGCGAGGCCGCCGCCCAATGCCTTACCGGCGCTCTCGCCCTTTTCCGCGCTCTGGCCCATGGCCTCTGCCGCTCCCTGTGCGCTCAGGACGGGCAGCACTGCCGCCGGGTTCACGCCCGCCACGGCCAGGTTCTCCGCCGCGCTGGTCACGGCCCCCGCCACGGCCCGCTGGGTCGGGCTCAGGCCGCTCTGGGCCGCAGCCGTCAGCTGCTGCCCGCGGTCGTAGAGCTGGTAGCCCACGCTCTGGTTCTTGTCGATGCCGTCGCTCACTTCCAGCCCGGCCAGCCACTGGCGCATCTCCCGGATCTCCTTGGAGTTGTACCCCATCGAGATCAGCTCCCGGTTCCGGCTCTCCGGCCATGTGGGGTTATAGTCCATGTCTACGTCGGTCAAAAGGTCAAACAGGCTCTGGGCGTGTTCGTCGCCCTTTACCTCCTGCCCCACCTGTTTCCAGTTCTTCAGGGTGGCGTCGATGTTCTTTCCCGCCTGCACGCCGTACTCCGCGCCCAGCAGCGGGGCAGCTGCCACCGTGTCTCCGATGCCGCCGATGGTGTTCGCCACCCGGCGCACATCCCGCTTCCATGCAGGGATGGCGTCCAGCGCAGCGTTCATCTTCCGGGCCTCGTCGATCTGCGCCTGTGTCCAGCCGCCCTTCTTGATCAGGTCGGCGTCCGTGTACGCGCCGTGGGTGTTGTCCACCCGCCGCACCGCGTCGGCCAGATTCTTGTTGTCCCCGGTGTCCAGCCACTGGTTGATGCGGTCAAACTCGTCCGGTACGCTGTCCTTGGCAAAGCTGGCTCTCAGCTCCTGCGCCGGGCCGCTGCCGTAGGCCGTCGCCCCGCTGCCCACGTTCTCCAGCATGTTCCCGCTCTTCGCCGGAACACCCCATTTCTGCCCCATGTCCAGCGCCCTTTCGGTGGGGTTTCCTTTAAGAAGGGCTCCCCTGATAGGGGAGCTCCGTTCTCGCGCAGCGTCAGCCGACGGGAACGGTGAGAGGTTCTCTCCCCGCCCGCTGTGCGCCTGAGAGGGCTCGTTCCTCGCATCCACCTCCCCCATGTCGCTGGCGTGCCGCTCAGTGTACTGCTGCAGGGCATCTGCATAGATGTTGCTTTTGGGCGGCACTGTGCTCGACGCAGTGGACGGATTCGGTGTCTTGGTGCGGATAGCTCTCACCTTTTCCGCCGTCCACCCAGAGCTTTCTGCCGCCTTCGACGGGTTGCTTTCTCTCATCGCCTTAACTTTTTCTGCTGTCCACGCCATCAGCCCTTCACCCCCGCTTTCTCAAGCGCTCTTGCGATTTCGTTATCACTGTACCCGTTCTGGCTCATATTGTTCATGATAGCCCACGCGCTATAACCTTTTTTCGCATAGTTCTTTGCCAGCATTGCCGCCATATCTACGCCGCCGCTCTGGCTTGCACTCTGGTCGTTCGCAGTATCTGCATTGAGCCACCCATTATCCGTTAAGGTCTTCTTGTAAAAATCGTACAGCGGCTCATTTCCCTTCATAGAAGAAAATGTCTTTGCCATACTTTGCAGCTGACTGTTCGTCCAGCCGCTCCCGCTGCTTTTCGTTCTGCTGCTCCTTCTGCCCGAAGAGCTGCCCGAGCTGCCTGCGCTCTTTGTTGCCAGCGCCGTTGCAAGCTGCCGTCCTGCGATCGTCCTGTAATTTCCCACAGAGTTCGGATCCAGGCCGTACAGTTCCAGCACCGCCCGTGCAGCCTCGTCGCTGCCGCCGCCTGCCAGCCCGGCTGCGGTCGTGAGCGCACCCGCCTTGTCTGCGCGGGTGATGGGTGCGCCGCTGTAATTGTCGAAGATTCCGGTATCCAGACCATACCGGCCCAGCACGGCGTTCGCGGCTTCGCCCGCCCCCTGCCGGTACAGGTTGAACGCCTGCTCGTAGGCATTCAGTGCATCGCTCTGGCCGGTGCGCTCTTTGTTGTACTCCCACTGTTCCCGGGCAAATTCGTTCTCCCACTGCTGCTGGGTGTAGCCCTTGTAGGTGTCGTAGGCCGTCAGCCCGGCTTTGCCCACGTTCTTGGCCATCTCCCACAGGTTCGAGAGGAAATCGCTTTTCTCCTGCGCTGCCTGATCTGCCCGGCTCTTCTTGTAGTCCCGCCAGTCCTGTGCATTGGCCACGGCTCCCTGATGCTCCGCCGCCTCGAGGCTGTCCTGATTCTGCAGCGCACTCAGCAGCCCCGAGAGGCCGTTCTGCTTCAGCTGGTACATGGTCAGGGCCTTGTCCCGCAGTCCGGCCAGCCCGTCGTCCACGTTGGCCATGGCCTGCTGGTATCCCTGCCGGGCCACGCTGCCCGCATAGCTCGAGCCGTACCCGCCGCTCAGCGCAGCCGCACCGGCAGCGGCATTCTCAGCCGCAGCTCTGGCGTTTGCCTGAGCACCGGCCCGGTACTGCCGGTAGAGTTCGCTGTCCGTGCCTACATCATAGCCCGCATTGCTGGCCGCGCCCATGCTGTCCAGCGCCTCATTGATCCGGTCGGTATACCTGCTCTGGTACGCCCCCGGCATCGCGTTCTCCGCGTCCTTCAGCGCCGCCTGCGCGTCCTTGTATCTCTTAAAAACTCCCATCTTTCAAATCCTTTCCTTGATTCTTGACTGTCCGGGTTGCGGCTCCCAGCGTCTGCCGCGCTGCCGCTTGCATCCCGCTGGCCGCAGCCCCAACAGCTCCTCCCTGCTTCCTCCACTGGCGGCGGTCGTCGCCGTTGCCCTCGCTAGGGGAGCTGGCGCCGCATGGCGCCTGAGAGGTCCTTCCGAGATAGTGCTCTCCCGGGGAGTTGCTTTGCGCCGCGCCGTCAGGCGTGACGGAGAGGTTTTTGACCGCTCAGCCCCTTCCCGGGCAGGGCGTTTTTCTTTACATGAAAAGAAGGGGCAGCAGGGTCGCTCCCACGCTCACTACGGTGTTCCAAAATCCCGAGCGCCGGTTCTTCTTTGCCTGTGCCTCGCTGGCCGCCTGATTGTATGCGTTCTGGTAGTAGTTGCGCTGGTTCTCCCAGTTCTGGTAGTTGGTCTGGTATTTCTCGTAGTCCTGCGCCTCGGCCTGCTGGTATCCGCTCAGCTGGTTCTGCAGGTCGCTCTTTTTCTGGGTGTACTGGTTCAGCGCCTGGCTGTACAGACTGTTCGTGGCGCTGCTCAGGCCCGCCATGGCATTCTGGTAGGCGCTCTGGCCTGCCTGGGTGCCGTAGCTCGAGCCGTACCCGCCCGAGATGGCGCTGGCGTTGGCCTGCGCGTTCTCATTGGCCAGCTTCGCCTGCCGGGTGTAGCTGTTCTTGTACTGCTCGTAGGCCGCGTCTCGGGTGGGGTCGTAACTGAAACCCTTCATCCCGTCCAGCTGGCCCATCACGCCGTCGATCTTGTCCTTGTACTGGCTGGTGTAGTCGCCCGGCTTCTTTGCTTCCCACTCCTCCAGCTGCGCTCTCGCATTACTCAAATTGCTCATAGTCCATATCCTCCTGTCCTCGTAATCGAGGCCCGCTCTTTTGCGCCCTGTCGGGCCTCAGGTGTTCCGCTCAGACTTCCCCGGCCTGCCAAAGGCTCACCCATTCGGGGGAGCTGTCGGCGCAGCCGACTGAGAGGGCTATTTCAGCTTCTCCTGTAAGTCCCCCGAGAGATTCTCGGTGTCAATATTGCTCAAAATATATTCCAGCTGCTCCTGCATCTGGTACAGATAATTCCTCAGCTCCCGGGCGCTGGCCGTATCCAGCCCCTCCAGCCTCGGCATGGAGATCTTCGAAAGCCCTACGATACTAGCCACGTCTCGGTACACCTCCGTTCACTCTTCCACCCTCGCTGCTGCTCAGCGTCATGGCGATGCTCCTCACTGCGATCTGCCCTTTTCCGGTCAGGCGCAGCCGCATGGTGTCGTGACGGGTCGGGACGAAGGGCAGGTTCACTCTCACACGCTTCCCTGCGGTGTCAACCCGGCCCATCTCCTGCCACTCGCCGCCGTCGAAGCTGGCCCAGAGCGTCACCACGGTCCGCTCCATCGCGTCCAGCCGCACCGTCACCCGGCTGCAATACTTGTCGTCCGGGCTCCCGAGTCCGATGTCACCGGTCACAGCCTCGTATTCCACCGTGTCTTCTTCGCCGCTGGCCTCCCGGCTTCCGTCTGCGGCCCAGATGGCCTCTTTGTCCCAGAGATAGAGCTGTCGCCCGGTGCTGCACATGGCCCAGCCGGTGGCGTCTTCCTCGTGCCAAAGCCCTTTCTCAGTGTCGTATACCAACAGCCGCTGCCCGCCGGAGCTTTCGGTGTGCAGATAGTACCGGCCCACCAGCCCGCCGGCGGCGGCTCTCGTCACATGGCTGAGGCGTTCTTCGTCCAGAGAGGCCGACACCTTGGTGGGCAGACTGCCGTCCCACGCCATGACGCCGTCCATCGAGAGGTAGTACAGCGTCTCGTTGATGACGCAGAGGCTCTGGTGGGCGCCCTTGGCCACGCCCGAGCACTGGATGCTGCTCATTTGGTAGTCGCTTGGCTTGGTGCCGTACAGCTTGTGCAGACCGTTCTCCTTGAAGAAAAGCACGTATCCCATGCAGGTAGCCGCACCGGTAAAGGCCCCGTCGCTGCCCACGGTCACGGCGTAGCTGTCCGCTGCCGTTCCCCTGTAGGAGAACCAGTTGGTGGCGTCGCCCAGCTTGCAGGCATAGATGACGTTTTCGGTGCTCGAGCAGCCCCATACACGGTTGTTGTGCTCCGTCAGCCAGTCGAGATCCGGCACCCGCCGCTGGGCCGTCACGTCCGGGAAAGGCCCGTCGAAGGTCTGGGTGGTCTTGCCGTCCATGGCCGTCCACACCACGCTCTGGCCTGTCACCACGCAGGTGCCGTAATACAAAACGCTCTCGATGTCCGGCGCGATGGAGAGGATGACCGAGTCTCCGGCCACGTCGTCCACCACTACGTCCCCGCTGAAATCAGAAGAGTAAGCATTCTTCACCACAGACGGGATGCCCGTCAGCGTCACAGTGTCCCCGGCTTTGAAAGCTTCGCCCAGCCCCTTGCAGGTCACGCGGCAGTAGTTCAGCAGAATGTTCTGCCAGCCGCCCGCTGTGCTGTAGAGCTTCAGGGCGTCGCGGTAGCTCCACGGGGCGTCTTCGGCCTGTTTGAGCCAGACATCGCCGTTCTCCGGGCTTTCCGGTTCGGTCGCACCGAACAGATTCGGCGTGTACACTACACCGGCAGCATCGCAGGGGGTCACGGTCAGGCTCACTCCGCCCTGCTGCCAGCTGGACCCCAGCGCACTCAGCGTTCCGCTCACAGTATCAAAGGACATCTTGTCCGGCCAGATGAGCACCTTGGTCCCCATGCCCACCAGTCTCTTTTCGTTGTCGCTCAGGGCGCCTTTCAGCTCCACAGCGGCGCTGCCGTCATCCGGGGCATACCGCAGGGTCGTGCCTTCCACGGTCAAAAGGCCGTTCAGATGGTACATCCCGTTCATCCCGGCTGCTTCCCGCACCTTCCGCCGGGGCTTGCGGGTCTCGAGGGCCGGGTATCCCCGCGAAGAGAAGTTCTTTTCTTCGCTCAGCTCTGCCTCGCTGCACGCATATCCCTCGTTCAGCCCGCCGAATACCCGCAGCAGCTGCCGCTGGCTGTTTATCTGGTTCAGGTTCGTCACGTCATCAGCCTCCCGCCGCCTGCCGGCATATAGTTCCGCCTCACCCACACCGCAAACTCCTGCACATAACTCGTGTAGAGCTGCAGCTCATTCGCCGCCCGGGCCGTCTCGCCCAGTGCAAGGTCCATCTGCGCAGCCAGCCAGTGCGGATAAAGTGCTTCTGCCGCACAGCAGGCCAGCAGCGGGGTGTCATATTCCAGCCCGTCGTTCCACAGAATATCCGCGCCCTTGTCCTCGAAGTCGCCGCCGGTCTGGCTGCGCTCCACGATGTTCCGGCGCATCCCGCTGTCTGCCTGCCGCAGCCATAGCTGCTTCAACCGGTTCTCAAAATGATTGTTCGGCCTCAGCTCATCAGCCATCTTTATCGCTTCGCCTGCTGTCATTCTTAATAATCCTTTCATCTTAGGTATCCGGGTTGCGTTTGCTGCTTTTTCTTCAACCCCTTGGCGGGGCTTTGAAAAAGCAGAACGCTGCCCCAGCCTCGCCTCCCTGTTTCCGCCGCTGGCGGCGGTCGGCTCCGCTGCAAAACAAAATCCCCCGGCGCAGCAAGCGCCTGCAAGCTGTACCGGGGGAAATATCAAATGGTCATCATCTGGGTTCCGGCCGCCGCCTGCATGGCCTGACTCTTCCGGGCCGCTTCGGCGTCCTGTTTGATGCTGTGTTCCAGCACCTCGGCCACAGCCTTCGGCACCTTCACGTCCATGCCGCGCTGGATGAGGTAGCTGTCGCCGTTGACGCCCACAAACACCGGTGCCGAATAGCGGTCGTCATCCTTGAACAGATGGATAGTCACCATGCCGTCGTCCTTTTCTTCGGTCGCTGCCTCGGCCTTCTCCACAGTCTCCACCGCGTTCTCCACGGCCTGGGCCGCAGATTCTTTCTTAGTCGCCATAGTATTTCCTCCTTAGTTTGCCTTCGCCTTCGCGCTGTACTTCGGGCTGATGCTCTCGATGCGGACCATGTACTGCTCACACAGACGTTCCGCAGTCTTGATGGCCTTCCAGCCCACGGATGCGCGCTGGTTCAGCGGGTCTTCGCCCGCACCCAGCTGCTTGACGATGTGCTGCAGGCCGCCGCCCTCCACCTCGGTCACAGCGTAGGCATGAGCTGCCAGCACCAGAGTGCCAAACACGGCCAGACCACTCGGGCAGCCGCTGCCGGTCCAGATCTTCGCCTCGCTGGTCTCGATGAAGCGAACACCGGCCAGCTTGCCGATCTCGCCGTTGTAGATGTTCTCGGGGGAAGCGTACTTGTGGACATCGATCCACTCCGGGTTGCGGCGCAGATCATAGGCCACATAGGGGTGGACGATAGCAACGTAACTCTCGCCGATGGCGTCGGCATTCTGGGCTTTCAGGGCAGTGGCCGCCTGGTCGATGAGGTCGGGCGTCAGCACACTGGCGGTGGTCAGATTGGCGCGGCTGGTCACGGCGGTGTCGCCCGCCGGCGCGTAGATGACGTTGGTGCCGCCTGCCAGCACCTCGCGGGTCACGGTGTCCAGCGTACGGCCCGCCTGTGATGCCAGCACCTTGGTCGCCTGAGTGATGTTGTTGTCGATGGCAGTCAGCTGCAGCACGTCGGTGATGGCTGCCCAGCCGCCGTACTGCTTCACGGTGGCGGTCATGGGGGTGACGGTCAGGGCCTGTGCATTGGGGGTCACGCCCTCGGTCAGCGGCTCGGTGGCCTTGGGCAGGCTCTCGTACTTGCGGAACTCGATGGTCTTGCCGTTGTTGGCCGGGATGGGGTACTTGTCGCCGAACTGGTCATGCACCAGCAGCGGCTCTGCCTGGTCCAGCAGACGCTTCTCGTAGTAGGTCTTCATTTCGGCGCTCATGCCAGTCGCGCCGGTGTGGTTTGCAGGCTGCGCAAACAGCTGCAGATTCATGTGGATTTTCATTTGTGTTCTCCTTTCGTGTCTTGCTTTATTGAGAGCCGCCATTTCCTTTGAGAAAGGCTCTCCTTTCTAGGAGAGCTGCTTTGCAGCGCCGCCGTCAGGCGGACTGCAAAGCTGAGAGGTTTTCTTTCGGTCAGCAGCGCCTTCCGGTTAAAAAGTGATGATCTGCCCCCGCATGGCCCGGCGTTCCAGCTCTTCGCACTGGGCAGGCGTCAGCTTGGAGACGTCGGTCTTCAGCACCGCCGCGCCGCCGGGGTTCGTGCCGTTCTCGCTGGGCCGTGCGCCCCGCTGGCGGATACGCTCCACCACGCCGCTCTCCGTCTTCTTGGCTGTCTCAGCAGTCTTCCGGGCCATGATGTCGTCAAAGTAGCGGGCCTTGTAGGCGTCCTCCATCTTCACGCCCAGCTTGAGCATCTGGGCAAAGTCCGGGTCGGCCAGCGCCGTCTTGATGTCGAAGTCCGGGTCTTCAGCCCGGATGCGCTCCACGGCGGCGTCCCACTCCTGCTGGATGGCTTCCATCTTGGCGGCTTCCGCCCGCTGCTGCTCGGCGGCACGGTGCTTGGCGTTCTCGCTTTCCAGCGCGTCCATCTCCTTGGCCAGCTGGACGCTGATGCCCTTCTTCATGGCCATGTCTTCGTAGTAGGCGTCGTCCTTCACGACGCCGCCCTCCACCGCAGCGGCCAGTGCCTCGTAGTCGCCGGGAGTAGTGCCGTACTTCTGGCCCAAAGCGTTCAGGATACGCCCCACCGGCCCCTGCTCGTTCAGGATGCTGTCGTAGGCTTTCTGGGTGGCCTGCACGATCATCTCGCCAAACTCCCGGTTGTACTCGCCCCGCATCAGTTCGCCAAACGCTTTCCGGTGCGCCTCCGGGTCGGTGCCGCTCTTGTCTGCCGCACCGTCCTGTTCCTCGCCTTCAGCAGCATCTTCCTCCGCGTCCGGCTCTTCCGCCGGGCTCAGCATCTCATCCACCTCAGCGGCAGCAGCCTCCCGGCCTTTGCCCTGGGTGGGCGCAGACGCAGCCTTTTCTTCCGCCGCAGCTTCGCCGTCAGCAGCCGCTTCGCCTGCACCACCGCCCTCTGCAAACATCTGCAATTTCATGGCAGGTTCGTCCATATCATCTGCGCCGCCGTCTGTGACTACCAGCTCGACATTGTCCGGATACGCTTCCGCCAGCGCACGCAGGCCCTCTTCCACAAAGTCAAACCAGCTTGCGACCATCAGATTGTTCGGGCCGGGTTTCGGCAGGGCCTGCACCACAAAAGTCTCGCCATGCTGCACACAGCTCGTCAGGAGTCTCCCACTCCTTGCAGCCGCGTCCACCTTGTTTGCCAGCGTCTGCGCCAGCACAGAAACTGCCGCACATACGATGTCTTGTCCCTCCGGTGCATAGTCGGCATGGCCGCTTACAGCCAAACTGTAGCCCTTGTCCGTGTCCATCATCTCAATTTTGATCATATATAACCTCCTCACTTATTCGGGTTGTTGATGTTCATCGCCCTCTCAGCAGCTTTCGTGGCCAGCGGGTTCGTTCCGCCGCCCACCTGTCCGCCCAGAGAGTTGGTCACCGTTTTTGCGCTGGCGCTTCCTCCGCCCCCGCCGCCGGTCATGGCAGCGGCTGCAGCACCGGCCTGTTCGCTCAGATTCGAGCCGTTCTGCTGGTCGATGACTGCCGCCATCTGCTGGATCTGCGCCATGGCCTGCTGCAGCTGCTGGTACAGGGTGCCGTTCTGGGCCACCCGCTGGCGCACCTTCTCGATGCCCTCGAAGTCCATCATGTCCAGACACGCCAGTGCAGCGTCCGCGTTGGCCGGAGCAAAGAATCCCAGCTGGTAGCACTCCTTCGCCGTCTCGTTCTGGGAGAGACGGCTGAAGGTGCTCTTCTTTGCCGCGCTCACCGTGATGTCGAACACCGGCTCATGGGCGCCCAGCTCCACGCCGCCCACGCTCTCCACCGGCTGCGGCCGCAGCATCTGGCCGGAAAATTCCCGGTACTCCGTACCGCCCTGCTGGCCGGTGATGCGGTAGACCCGCTCTTCGTCGTAGAACTGCCGCATCAAATCGATGATGAAATAGCATTCCTTTGCAAAGGATCGATAAGAGCTTTTCAGCATATCCCGGCTCAGTTTCGAGCCTGCTTCCTGTAATGCTGCGATGGCCGAGGCCGCCGTCAGACCGCTGGTCGCGCCGCCCTGGTTCACGTCCCGGTTTCCGCTGATCTCCTTCAGCTCTGCGACGCGGTTCTGCTGGTAAGCGATGGTGTTGGAGGGCAGCGGAGCGGTCTCCAGCTCCATGAAGCCCCGCTCATCCAGACGGCCCACCAGATGTACCACGTCTTTTGCCGTGTCCAGCAGCTCGTCTTCGTTCACGCCTGCCGTGTCCGAGATAAGGTATCGCTTCTTGGCCGCCGCCAGCGTGTTCTCGTCCATGGCCTGCGTCATCCGGTCGATGGCGTCCTGGGTGTCCTTCATCACGTCGATGTATCCGAAGCCCGCCGGGCTGTTCTCTTCCACAAAGAGCGGGTCGAACACGAAGGGATATTTTCCGTGGTCATAGAAACCGGTCTCGGCCATCTGCGGGTCGTTCTCACTGGCGTAGAGCACCACGCCGTTGCAGAACTTGCAGTAATGCACCACGGTCTGGCCGCCGGGCTTCTCCCGCTTGTAGTACCAGTCCACCACCACGCTCTTTTCGCTGGTGTCGATGTTCTGGTCACTGACGTACTGCCCCACGGTGATGCCGCTGCTGCCCGCCTTGCCCTCGAGCTGAGGCCACCGGGCCGCCAGACGGTCGTTGTCGGCCAGCGCCAGCGAGAAGAAGTTGGCCGAGTCCTGGATGTCCTCCACGCCCGGCTCCCAGTAGAGCATCAGAAGGTCCATGCTCCGGATGGCAATGTCCCCAAGGCCCTCCCGCAGCGCCGGGTCCCAGAAAATTCCCTTGACGCCGGTACCCTGCTTGAGCTTACGCCACCAGGTGTCGCTGTACACGCTCTCGTAGTCGGCCTGTTCCAACACCACCGGCAGAATGTCGGAGAGTATCTTTGCAGTTTCCTCATCGTCCTCGGCTCTCGGCAGCACGTTCGGCTCCGGGTAGTTGTCCATGGCGTCGGCGTGTTTGTTGGCGATGGAGTTGAACAGCCACCCCGTGCTGGGAGCGCGCTTGCCTTCCATCACCCGGTTGCCGTACTGCTTCCAGTGTCCCAGCTTGTACCATTCCTCGTTGTCGATGATCCGCTTGTCGAGACTGGCTTTGGCCGATTTGTACTTCTCGAGGATGGCCATTGCCTCGCTGATCTCCTTCTCGCCGATGGGCTGCTCTCCGCTCAGTACATCGGTCAAGCTCTCGCTGCCCTCTGCAGCGGAGCCCGGCAATTCCTCCGGCCCGCCCGGTACACCGGCAGCAAGGCCCTGCAGGCCGTGGGTTCTGTCCCCAAAGCCCTCTCCCGCCATCGCCTCCAGCAGCTTTCTCTCCATTTCGTTCATATCCTCATAAACCTCGTCTTGTCCTTCCTCGGGTCCATATCCAGCGGGTCGTCCAGCATGGGCGGCGGCTGGGTGTGCTTTGCGGCGCTGATAGGGTTCTCCATCAGCACATACCGGCACTCGTCGTAGATGTGGTCCTCCTGCGTGGTATCGATGTCCTCCACATTGCTCTCGTCATAGACGAGGTTCGGGATGGTGCGGATGAAGTGCTTGCAGGTGTTGAAGACCTGCAGCATCGGCCTGCCGTCTTCGCCGAAAGCCAGCCGATAGTGAAACTGCATCTTTCCCGCCAGACGGGTGTGGTCGCCGGGCATCCAGTGCAGAAAGTTCGGACTTTTCTCCTGCATGTCCGCGATGCTCTCGCCCCGGCTCTCGTCGAAGATGGCTGGGTCGGCCACGCCCAGGATGACCCGGCCTTTCAGCAGCGGGTCATTTTCCTCTGCCTCCCGGATCATCCGTGCCTGTTCCATCGGGTCCTTTCTCAGGCCCTCGTTGGGTGTGCCGGTGCAACCGTAAAGCTCCTTGATACGGTAGAGCCGCCCGCGCTCGTCCGCTGCATACCACCCCACAGAAAACGGCTTCGAGAAACCGAAGTCGTATCCCCGCCATATCTTCCAGTGTTCCGGGATGGGAAACGGTTCGATGACGTGGGTCCAGCGCTGGTCCTTGTAATGGTTCGGGTCGTTCCGCCACTCGGTGAACACCTGCCCCGAAAAGCTGTCCCAGTTTCCGTAGAGCAGCGCCTGCTTTTCGGCCTCCGGCAGCGAGGCCAGTGTGCCGATGTAGCCCGGGTCATTTTCCAGCAGCGCCGGGTTGTCAAAGACGGTGGACGGGATAAAAATGCGGGTGCGCCGCCGGGTGATCTCCTCCCCGTCCGGCGCTTTCACCTTCACCAGCTGCACCATCCGCGTCCCGGCAGGTGCCGGACTGATAAACCGTGCCTTCACCCAGCCATGCCCCACGCCGCCGGGGTTGGCCGTGGCCCGGATATAGACCCGGGTGCCGGGGCCGGAAGGGCGGTTGCGGCTCATGACATAGCTGTATTCGTCCCAGGTAAAGTGGGTCAGCTCATCCACACCGATAAAGTCGAACGCTTTGCCCTGATAGTTGTACTTGTCCTGTGTGTGGTTCAGGCTGCCGAAGTAGATCTTCGCCCCGCTGGGGAAGGTCCAGCAGTGGCTCGAGCCGTTGTACCTCGCTTTGGGAAATACCGGCTTGTAGTACCGCATGGTCTTGTCGATCAGCTCCGAAAGCTGCGGGTAAGTCTTGCGGAGGATGAGCGCCCGGTAGTGTGGGATGTGTACCTGCCGCAGTGCCTCGATGATCAGTGCGTCGCTCTTCCCGCCACCAGCAGCGCCCCCATACAGAGCTTCGTCCTCGGTGCGCGCCATAAAAGCTGCCTGCCTCGGCTGCGGCGACCATATCACGGGGCGTCCGTGATATGTTTTATGCTCCATCCACCATCACCTCCGGCCCTTTTTCTTCCCGGCCCTCGGCCCCGATCTCCACCAGCGGTGGGGCATCGCCCTCGCTCTGGCTCTGGCTGGGTACCATTGCCGCAGCCTTTTCGGCCACGGTCATCAGCACGGTGGCCATCGCGGCTGCATTTTTGTCGCTCATCACGCGCTCGCCGTACCGCTCGAGCTGAGCGTCCAGCAGTTTTCGCTCTTCGCTGTCCAGCTGCCGGTCGTAGCTGTCCTCGGCAGCGTACAGCACAAGCCCCGTCTCCGTGGCGTCCGCCAGCTCTTCGGCGTCGCTCTTGAGCAGTGTGCCTACCGCAAAGCAGCGGGCGCGGGTGTCCTCGTCCAGTTTCCGGTGGAGCTTGGCCTGTACCTGCGCGGCCCGCTGGCTCTCGTCCACACGACTCTGCAAATAGCTCACCTGCACCCTCGCACCGAGGCTGGCCCGGATCGCTATCTCCCGCGCAGCAGCCTGCCGTTCTTTTGCAAAGGCGTCGCTCCGGCCGGCTTCCTCGGCCAGCCAGCTGCGGATGGTGCTCTCCGGTACGCCGTACCGCCGGGCTACCGCACAGATGGATCCAGACGACAGCATGGCCATCAGCACCTCGGCCCGCACCTTCGGCGGGTACTTCTGTCCCCGCCGGGAGCCCTTCACCGTGTTTTTGCAATATGCCCGCTTGGCCACCACTCTGCCTCCCCTCTGTAGTTCTTCTCTCCCAGTCTACCGCCGCCGGAAAAACAAAACTACTGCGGACATTTGAGAGCCAGGCAGCACAAACAGGCCGGGTCCCCCCAGCCTCATCACGCTATGGCAATGCTATAACAGCCCCGCCGCCGCTGCATACACCGCAACGGTGCTCAGCGCTTCCAGCTCCTTGTGGTAGTAGGTCGTCCGCCCGATGTGCAGCTTCGCCACCACTCGCTCCTCCGGCATCCCGTCCAGATACCGCAGCTGTAAAAGCCGCCTGCATACCGGGTCTTCGGTCTCGTAGTAGTCCATCGCCGGCGCGATCACGCCCGCCCAGCCGCTTTTTCCCTGTCCACAAGCCCGCAGCTCTGCCCGTACCCGTCGTTTCTGCTCTCTGGTCAATCCCTCGCCGCCTTTCTTCCGCGCGCGTTAAAACGCAAAATACTGGTACTTTGTCTGTCAGGTGCGAACTTTCGCACCCTCCCGCTTTACCATCACCACATAGCAGCGCAGCTCGTCTGCGTCCCATCCCTCTTTTTCGTCGCCCGGCGCGTCCGGCTCCGGCACGACGCACCGCACAAACTTCCAGCCCGGGTATCTCTGCTCCCACCAGTAGGCGTTGTCCTTGCAGTCGGTGCAGCCTTTGCGCAGCTGCTTGCGGCTCCATCGGGTGTCGTTGGGGGTGTGCTCCACCGGCAGTGTCAGATTCCGCGTCTCGTACCACCGCATCTGCCCGTGCTTCTCGAAGTAGGTGATCAGGTCATCCAGCCTGTTTTGCAGATTTAACCGGTCGGCGTTGGCCGTGCCGAGGCTCTCCACGCTGCCGTCCGGCCAGCGCACGGCCCATTTGTCTTCCAGCAGCTGCCGGAACTCCGCATTCTGCCGCATGGTCAGCCCTTTGCACTCCACCAGCAGATGATGGTGGTCGCGCCCGCTCTTCCGTCCGCAGCCGGTCAGGCCCATGACCCGCAGCTCCACGTCTGCGCCGTACAGCTTAGCGATGGCAGCCTTCACCCGGCGGATGTAGTTGCGCAGATCCCGCTGGGCCTGCTCCATGCTCTCCGGCAAAAAGGTGTCTATGTAGGTCAGGGTCAGATAAAATCCCAGCACGGTAAAGTTTGCGTTGGCTTTCTGTACCCTCCACCGGTGTGCGTGCTGGGCGTTCCGCTTTTTCTGCCGCTCGCTGCTGGGCCTCGTCTTCTTCCGGCGCTTGGCTGCGTGCTCCTCCGGTGTGATGTGGTAGAGGTCCACCTCCATGTACCCCTCTCCGCAGAGTGTTTTCTTCTCCCGGGTATATCTCTTCTTCATCCTGTACCCTCCTGCTGCCTTGAGCTGGTAGTGTAGGTTTCTTTCCTGTGGCCCATCACCGTCACAGGGATAACGGGTATACTAGCTCCCCAAAGCGCCCTCCCGGACGCTTCATTTAAGAGAGGCTCTCCTCGGTAGGAGAGCTGCGTTCTCGCGCGGCCAAAGGCCGACGGGAACGCTGAGAGGTTTACCTCTATATAAACCGATATGCCTGCCGCCGAGCCTCCTCGGCAGCACCCATCTCGCCTTATCTCATCTTCGTCGCCAAAGCCCCGGCAGTTGCCCGCCGGGGCCTCGCTCACATCCAGAACTCCTTGTCAAAATCCCTTCTGTGTATCACGCCGTCTTCTTTTTTTTGCTTGGTGTAAGCTGCCTCTTTGGCTTTTTCCTCTTTCCAGCTCCGGTATGCCTCGCACTGGTCATGGCAAAGAGGATGCCGTTTCGGACAGTCCCTGCAGGGTGCTCTCATGGCCTTGCCGGTTTTCCCGCCGCTGCCCAGTAGCCGTAGGTCAACTCCGGCCGGCCTTCCTTTCTGGCGATGGCGTTGTAGAGTATCAGGTCGTGGACGTCGTAGTCCAGCGGCGTCGGGTCTTTTATCTTCCGCAGGACGGGCCGCTCCGGCTTCTTTGCGGCGCAGTCTGCCTTTTCACCCCGGGCATTGTTCTGGCCGACCTTCCGCATCTCTTTTCGGCAGGTCATTTTTGCGATGCCGCGCTTTATGCAGCGTCCGCCCTGTTCTTTGTAGGTATAGTAGGCCGCGTTGTCGTTGCTGAAGACGCCCGCCTCCCACAGTTCCCTTGCGGTGCCTTCGCCTATTACGTCTCCGGCTGCGTTGTAGCAGGTGTAGACGCTCATCATCCGGCCTTTCTCGCCGCGCTTCACTTCCGGCTGCCGTTCCTCAAAAGAGATTGCGTATTTCCGGTTCCGCCGCTTCTGGTTCTCGTGCTTGGCCCACTCGCTGGTGTGGTAGCCCTTCGGCACGATGCCGCTGGCTTCCAGCTCTCCGGCTGTGCCTTTTGCGAGGACTTCCCCGGTCTGGTAGTCCTTCACGGTGTAGAGATTCGCTTTTCCCATGTATTCTCCTTTAGCTGTGCCATTGCAGCCGCAGCCTTTTCTTCCAGCTTCTTTTCGCTCAGCACCCGCAGCCCGCCCTTCCCGGCCTTTCGCCCCAGCTGCTGCATCACGGCCCGCTTCAAAAACGCCCGCTTCTGCTCCTCGTAGTCCCGCTCGCTCTGCCGGACCCGGTCTTCGTCCGGCTGATTCTCCACCACGATGTCTTCCTTCAGCGCAGCCTGCGCGCACCGGCGCAGATGCTCCATCGCCACATCCAGCCCGTCCGCGTGTCCTTCTTCGTTCACCTGCCGGTAGTTGGCCAGCGCCTCTTCCTTCAGGCGGAGCAGCCGTTCCGTGCCGAAGCCCAGCTCGTCCATGCAGGCCTTGGCGCACAGCGTCCAGACCATGCTGGCCGCCATGTCGCCCGCCATCCGCAGCTGCTCTTCCCGCCGGGTGCGGGGGCTGCGCAGCACCGGCACCCGGAAGTCCGGGTCCACGCCCTCCGGCATCCAGCTGCGCCGCAAAGCAAGGCTCCTGTCCGTCGAGGGCATCCCCCGGTCGTTTACTGTCATGGCCACATCCAGACTCTCCTGCCCCAGCTTTTCCGCCCGGGCCAGAATCTTGTTCAGCCGCGCCGCGCCAATGCCGAAGCTCTGGTGCAGCGCGATGAGGATGCACCACCTCGTCATCTCCGCCGTTCCTTCCCGCGTCAGGTCAAGCTCTGTCGTGAGGCTCATTTTGTTTTTCTTCATGCTGCTCGTACTCCCTGCACTTCTCATCCCGCCCGGCACACGCCAGGCACCCCGGGCGGGTTATCTCAAAAACATGGATGCACTGTTTCCGGTCTATCATGGCTCACCCGTCTCCGCCATCAGGCGGGTCAGGTCTCCCAGCATCCCGCTCACGGTCTTGGAGAGGATGTTGATGGCGTCCTCCTGCAGGTCGCCCGGCAAGGCCCGCACCGTAAAGCTGGCTGCCACCATCTCCTGCTTCAGCCGGGTGTTCACCCGGCTCACCTCTGCCCAGAGCTTCGCCTCGTCCGGCGTCATCTTCCGGGCTCTTGGCCGGACAGCCCCCTTGATGAGCGCCGTCAGCTGGTGGAACTCTTCCTCGCTCAGCTCCTTGTCGTTGCCGGCTTCGGCGATGGCCCGCGCCCGGTCGCTGGGCGTACCGGTGCGCATGATCTGCTCGTATTCTTCCAGTTTCATTTTTCTCCCCCCGCATTCATCCCGTACAGTGCTGCTATAAACTTTGCTTCTTTGCCCTCTACGCCCCGCGTTACCTTGAGATCTTCCGTATCCAGCAGCATCCCCTTGATGCCCCTCGAAATCTCCTCGGCAAACTGTGGGTTGGTCGCCATCGGTCCCAGCAGATTCCTTGCCACGCCCACAAAGCCCCGGGCGGCGCACATCAGCACTTCATCCGGCGTTTCTTCTTTTGCCTCCATACCAAGCGCGACCTGTCCCTCTGCTACTTTTTTGATCTCGATCCGTACCATTGCACTCTTCTCCTTTACGCACTATGCCTGTCGTTCTTCTCTTCCGCTCCGCTCTGGCAGCTCTTCAGCTTGCGGCAGTACCGGCGCAGCTGCGCCTTCTCCGCCTGCTCAATTTCCAAGCCCCGGCCATAGCCCCAGCAGACGATGCCGCCGGCGGCCATCAGCACGGTCAGGATGGCCGCGCCCGTCCAGCTGCCCACGGCGTCAAAGGTGATGCTGTCGCCCACCCCCGCCGCACCGATGAGCAGCGCAGTGCCGGTCAGGTAAAGCACCTGTATCTTCATTTTCATTGCAATTCTCCCTTCTCTGTGGTAAAATCATTCTGGTGATAGGCCCTTCAACCTGTCACTCGGAAGCTCGTCGGTGTTCCAGCACCGGCGGGCTTTTTGTTTTTCGGAGCCTTCCTGGCGTTCCGCTGGCAGATTTCCACGGCCTCCTGCCGCTGCTCCAGCGCGGCGTTTTTGTCGATGCGCCACAGCCTCGGCCCTTCTTTGTGGGCGGGCAGCTCACCCCGCTGGCACATCCGCCGCACCGTCTTCGGGCAGATGCCCATCAGCTCGCCGTATTGTGCCACGGTCAGATATGCGGGCAGCTGCCTCGCGTCCCAGACCTTCGCCTTCCGCATGGTCATCCCCTCCTCACAGCCACTCGCTGCAAATGGTGTCGGCCACGTGCTTTGTAAACCCCAGCAGCTTGTCGCCCCGCTGGAACATCAGCACGGCAGCGCCCACGATGGGCTGCTTGCCGTTCTCCGTGACGTCCGCCGGGGCAAGCCGCGTGGCCTTCTGGTTCGCGGCCTTGCACTTCAGGCGGCCGTCCTCGTCCACCAGCAGCACCAGCCGGTCGGCTTCCTCCCGCGCCCAGGTGGCGTCCAGCGCCGCAGGCACGGTCTCCACATGCCCGCTCACCAGCTTCTGCAGGGTCTCCGACTTCATGCCGTCCCCCTCGTCGCACTTGAGCAGAAAACTCCGGTTCTTCGCCGGAATAACGATAATGTAACGGTTCATTTCTTATCCCTCCGTGTTGATATAACCAGCCGTATTGGCATAGCCAGCCTTTTCCGCGTCTTCGATGCTCACATCGTCAAAACACAGCTCCAATTCTCTCAGCACCCTGAGCTGTGGACCGCGGCATATATGAGCCCGCCGCATTGCGATCAGACAGTAGCCCATGCAGGCCGCGTTGCTCCACGGCCCGTTCAGATTCTTCAGCATTTCTTCCATGCTTTTCTCCTTCCGTATCCATTGATAGTGTGAAATTCCAGTGAAATCAAATGCCCTTTGCAGTACACAGCGGTACTTTGTGCCACACAGCGCCTACATCCGATTTTAGCCAGCTTTTGTTTTGCTTTCCGGCATGATATAATCGTTTTAGCGATTCTTTGCAGGGAGATGGCAGGAGTGATACAGGCCCTTTCAGTAATAGCCAGTTGTGTCAACATACTTGTTCAGCTCTGGATTGCTGTATATGGCCATCATACTTCCCGCAGCTTAGAATGCGACAAACTCCTCGTGTCAGAGAAGCTCAAAGCTTTTCAAACATTTATCTCCCTGTCGTTCGAACTTTCAGCGCCTCTTTCCGTGGAGAATATCATCGACCTACGTTCAGCTGAGGCGGCAGTTTTACTGCTTTGCTCAGAGGCTACTGCTACATTGGTTAAGCGATATAGTCGTGAGCTTATCCTTGGGTCAGCTTCACCCGAGACTCATAATGCAGTTTTATTTGCTTTTCGCCATGAACTAACCGATATGAAAATACATAAGTAGGAGTAATCCTAACACCCCGAGACCCTGTGCGATTCGTGTCAGCACAGGGTTTTGTGTTACCACTGCGCCAAGTGTCACTAAAAGTCCAATGGTCGCAACCTCAAGCACCAGCACGTCCTCCGGCCTCGTGTCCTTTACTGCATCCAGCAACATTTCGAGCATCCATCTTTTCCTCCTCCCTCACGCGCTCTTCGGCGGGTCGTCGGTATCTTTTTGAGATACTAACGAAGCAAAAAATATTTCATTAACCTCTTCCGCTGACAAATCATAGTGCTCCTGAATCGCTGCAATTTCATTTTGCCGAAACTGCGCCCCACGGTACTCATTGATTTTAGCATTCAGACGGGAAAGACTCATTTGCAGATAATCTGCTAAGTTCTGTTGTGACTCGCCATGTAACTGCATCACCGCATTCAATTTCCGTTTATTCATCTCTACCACCTCCGTATCTTTTTAGGATACTTAGATATTAGCATCTTTCTCGAATCCTGTCAAGATATTTTTTCTTGCTTTTTAGATTTTATGTGGTATTATTAAGACACAACAAACAAAAGAGGTGATGCTTCATGACCACTGGCGAACGGATACGCCAGCTTCGCATCGAGCACCAGATGACACAGGAAGAATTGGGCGCAAGAATTGGTGTACAGAAAGCGGCCATTTATAAATATGAAAACGGCCTTGTCGTCAATCTTAAACGCTCTATTTTGGAAAAACTCGCCATCGTTCTGGATACTACTCCAACTTATTTGATGGGCATGGAGGATTCTGCACAGCAGGCCAATGTACAGCTCACTCCCCAGCAGTCCACTCTTTTAGCTGTCTTTGATCAGCTGAATGAAGAGGGGCAGGAAAAAGTTATCGGCTATGCTGAGGATTTGAATCGCACCGGTTACTATAAAAAACAGTCTCCGAATGTCATGGTTACGAAAGAAGCATAAAGACTGAATTGAGGAGGGTTTTATCATGGCCGGTTCTTATCTTGGTCATGGCGCAAAATATTGGGCGGATAGATATTTTGAATCACAAACACAGACTCAGATGCCGGATGATTACAGCGCCATTGAATGGCGTGACAAATATTTGAGCCTTGAAAAGAACTGTGCGTTGTATCAGTCAACGATTGCCGACCTCCGTACCGAAGTAGCGGACTTGCGGCAAAAAGCTCCTTCCGAGCCCGAACCTGAGTTGTTTGAAGGCCACACTGTAGAATATTGGTTCAATGAGTATCTACGAACAGACCGACTATTAAAAGAAAAAGAATCCGACTATAATCAGCGCACTCTGGAAGAGGTAGACGGCAATATTACAAATCCTGTTCAATTCAAAGGTCATACCGCAGAAGAGTGGGCAGGATTTTACGAATCAGAAGAACTCATAAATACAAATTTATCTTCTCAACTTCGTTCAGCAAACATTCATCTTGCGGCGTGTCTTGATTCAGCTGAAATTGGCGGACATGATGCCGTATACTGGAGTGGTCAAACTGATAAAGCTGAAAGAATATTACTTAAATATAAAAAACTTTTCTTTTTAACTTCTGTATCGGCTTGCCTACTTTTCTTTATTGGACTATTTATGGGCGAAGGGTACTTTGCCCCACACTTTACGCCTTCTTCCCCTTTTATTAACGAAATTCAAGAATCCGCCCAGACCGCCCATATGGACGGATATTCCAACGGGTTTAAGGTTGGCCGGCGTGTCGGTTATAAGGCTGGATATGAAGACGGTTATAGCGAAGGCTACTCCAAAGAGGAGTCCTTATCTGAGTCCGATAGTCATTGGACCGCAGAAAAGGTACGTCAAATGCTCGAATCTCCGCCTTCTCAAAAGTAGTATACATTCCTGCAACATTTTGAATCGAGGTGCTTATTTATGTCCACCCGTCCCCATCCCGAATCTGCCCGCATCATCCGGGAGGCACGGCAGGCCGCCGGGCTGACGCAGAAGGAATTGGCGGAGAAGCTCGATGTCACCACCGGTACGATCGGCTATTATGAGCGAGGCGCAGGCCAGCCCAAAACAGATAATCTCTTTGCACTCTGTAACATCCTGCACATCAGACCCGCCGACCTCCTGAGCGCCGATACATAACCAAACGCCCCCGCCAGTGTTTCCACCAGCGGGGGCGTTTGTGTAAAAAAAGATCCAGGCAGCCTTGTACGAAAAAGCTGCCGGGGCGCGCATGGGACAATGTCGGTTTCGATCCGCACAATGATCATGTGACTTGCCTGCTGACACATCCAGTATACCATACCTCATGTGCATCGGCAATCAAGTCGGAAAGGAGTTTTTATGGCCAAAAATAAAAAGCGTGCCGATGGACGGTATTCCTGTCAGGTCTACCTCGGCAAAGGCCCGGACGGGAAACGCAAATACAAGACCTTCTATGGCTCGACTCTCCGTGAGGCCAAAGCCGCTGCGGATGATTTCCGTTCTGCCGTCAGCAAGGGCATGGACCCGGAACAGGCCGAAGCCACCTTAGGCACCCTGTACGATAACCTCATTGCCGCCAAAAAGGCAAAGGGCATCGGCCAGAAAAGCATTGACCGACTGGCGACCAATAAGGCCCACTGGGGCGAGCTGGTGGACGTCCCGGCGTCTGAGCTGCGTGCGGCCGACTTCCAGCAGGTGCTCAACAACTTGGCCGACTGGCATGACGGCAAGCCGCCTCTCTCCCACTTCACCCTCACCAACCTGCGCGGCAGCGCCAAGGCGGCGTATGACCTCGCCATCCCGGAGATCGTGATGTACAACCCTTTGGTCAAGACCATCACCCCCGCCGGGGCTGCGCCGGAGCCGCGCGACCCCCTCACCGAGGCGCAGCAGCGCTGGATCCGTGAGACACCCCACGCCGCCCAGCGAGCCGCCATGCTCCTGCTCTACTCCGGCCTCCGCCGCAGCGAGGCCACCGCCCTCACTTGGGCAGACATCGACCTTGACGACGCCACCATCACGGTCAACAAAGGCTACGACTTCCGCGCCAAGAAAGTCAAGATCACCAAGACCCCTGCCGGCGTCCGCGTCGTCAGCATCCCCAAAGTTCTTGTCGATTATCTTCGCACCCAGCAGGATGGCTGCTTCTATGTGCTCCACAACCACAAAGGCCAGCAGATGACCGAGCAGAGCTGGAAGCGTCTGTGGGAAAGCTATATGCGCGACCTGAACGTCAAGTACGGCTACGACGGCCAGCAGAACAAAAATCGCCCGGGCGGCCTGCCCATGCGCATCGACACCTTCACCCCGCACCAGCTCCGCCATACCTTCTGCACTCTGATGTACTTTGCCGGTGTGGACGTCATGACCGCCCGCGACCAGATGGGCCACAAAGACATCTCGGTCACGCTTGGCATCTATACCGCCCTCGACAAAAAATTCAAGAAGAAGAAAATAAATCGTCTGGACACTTACCTCAAAAAGTCCTGTACACAGTCCGGCTGACTTGTTTCTTGCCCTTTTTGACTTGCATCTTGACTTGCATTTCAAAAAAACTTTCCGGGAAATTAGGGCAATTAGCGCCCACATTCCCCTCCGAAGGCTATCTCCCAGCTAAACAAAAATCCCCGAAAAGCCAGGCGCGAAGCCACTTTTCGGGGATTTTACTTTGGAGCTACTGATCCGATTCGAACGGACGACCTGCTCATTACGAGTGAGCTGCTCTACCAGCTGAGCCACAGTAGCACATTGCGATCTCTGCAACGTGTGATATTTTACCATAAAAGCCGGGAGCTGTCAAGATTGATTCGCAACTTTATCCCTCTGTGTTTGATTTAGCTCCTTTGCAAGGACGCGGCTCAGCTCACAGACCACAAAGCAGCAGCCGAGAAACACCAGCAGCGCACAGTCGGGCGGGAGTCGGCGCATCGTGGTCACGCGGCCGCACAGGCCGCTGAACGTCTCCTGCGCCCGCTGAGGAAGGAGAAGATAAAATACCAGCAGCGAAAGCGGCAGATGGAGCAACCGGGCGCGGTAGAGCGGGCGGAGGGTCATCTCGGGCGGGCAGATGGTCCGCACCTGCATCAGAACAGAAAGCCCCTGCACGCTCAGCGCCGCGCAGCACAGCATACTGGCGAACCGGCCGCTTTTCGCAGCCAGGTCACAGCCGGAGCAGACCTCCAAAAGCATCGCGCAGAAAACGCCTGCACCGGAGGGCAGCACTTCCCCCGCTCCTGCGGCCAGCATCCGGAAAAACAGGACGAAGCCGCAGAGCTTGAGGTAGGTCTGGGACGCCTGCGCGATGATGCCGTCCAGCCGGAGAGGCTGCGAAGCGGTCGGGACAGCGGGGTGCGCCATTGACCCAAGCGTCCCTCCCAGCCGCGCCAGAAGCGCGGCGGACAGATAGCCCGCCGCCACCTGTGCAAGGAACAGCAGGACGCCCAGCTCTGCACTGCCCAGCATGGACTGCCCGACAGCCAGTATCACAAAGGACGGGCCGGAACAGACACAGGCCGGAAGGAGCGCATCGGCCTCCCGCGCGGTGAGCTGCCCGGAGCGGACGGCCCCGGCGGCGGCACTTGCTGCGGGGGCAAAGCCGCCCAGAGAGCCGATGAGCAGCACCCGCCCAGCCGCCGGAGAGCGGACCCCGATGAGCCTTGCCGCCGGGCAGAAGGGCAGCCCCAGCACATCCGCCGCCGGGCATTGGATGAGCAGCGTGGACACGATGAGGAACGGGAACAGCGAAAGCAGCAGCGGACCGCCGCAGAGCGCCAGCCCCTCCCGCAGGGCCTGTGCGCAGGCATCCGGCGCGGCAAACGGCAGCAGACCCGCAGCCAGCGCCATCAAAAAGTACCCCACGCCCCGGATTTTCTCTTTCTGAATCATACGCGCACCCTCCATTTCCATATATATGTGGTAATTGGCAGCGGTTTGCATGGCGGGAGGGAGCAGCGTGGGAAGGAAACGAAAGCAAACGCATTCCCTGCGCGGCTGGTTCCGGCGGATGTTCCGTCAGCCGCCCGGGGACTTCTACGGACGGGCTTCGGTCTACCTGAGCGGCAGAAGGATGGAGATCGAGCAGTTCCGGCGCATCCGCTCCTACGAAGAAGGCAAGCTCTGTCTCGAGCTGGGGCGCGGCACTCTGACGGTCTACGGCGACGATTTGAAGATAGAGACACTCTCCGCCCGGAGGCTCACCCTGCGGGGGCAGATTCTGCGGACCGATTTTTCAAAGGAATAGGAGCTTTCTACCATGGAATGGATTCAGCTCTGGGCGGGCATCACCTTTGCGGCGCAGAACGGCGATGTCGAAGGTCTGCTGACTGCTGCGGCCGCAGGCGGGCTGCACCTCTTCGACATCGTTCCCCGGCCCGGCGGGTTCTCGGCCCGGTGCGCCGCATGGCATTATCGGAAACTGGCCGCTCTGGCCCGCAGACGGCGGGTGCGGCTGCGCATCCAAAAACGGCGGGGTCTTTTCTTTTGCATCCGTCCCCTTCTCCGGCGGCGGGGGCTCTGGGCCGGATGCCTTGTCTTTCTCCCTCTGCTGTTCTGGCTGCAGGGCTTTGTCTGGTTCGTCGAACCGGTGGGCCTGACGCCCGGCCAGCAGGCGCGGGCCGCCGTCGTCCTGTGGGAGGCAGGGCTTTTCCCGGGAAATGCCGTCACACAGGAAAAGCTCACCGCCGGAGAATACGCCCTGCTCCAGAGCGGTGAGTTTTCCTGGGCCAGCCTCAACTTTATGAAGGGAAAGCTGGTGGCGGAAGCGGCTGCGGCTAAACCGGTGCCGGACATCGCGGCCGGGACGCTCCACGGCCTCCGGGCCAGGGTGTCCGGCACGGTCGTTCGCACCAACCTCGTCAGCGGGACGATGCTCGTCGTCCCCGGCCAGGCCGTAGAAGCCGGTCAGGGCCTCATCGGGACAGCCCGCGCCGAACGGGACGGAACGCTCATCTTTCAGTCTGCGGCGGGCAGCGTCCGGGCGCAGTTCGAGTGGGAAAACGAGCAGGATACTGCCCTCCTGCTGCCCATCGAACAGCTCACAGGGCAGCAGGCCGTGCATCGGACGTTCTTCTGGGACGGTCATGCTATCGCTCTGCCCTCCCTGCATCCCGTCCCAAACTCGGCAGAGGCCGCAGCCATCGTCCGGCACTACCAGCCAGAAGCCCTTGGACTTCCTGTTCCTGTTTTTATCGAAGAAACGACATATTATCATAAAGTCTCCACCGATTTGGAGCGGACCGAAGAGCAGGCTCTGGCCCTTGCAAGGCTGCAAAGTACACAAGCTTTACAGCAGAATTGGCCTGATTTTGAGCTTCTGGCCCGCAAAGAGGACGTCTCTGTCGAAGAAAACGTCCTCCACTACCGGGTCGTCTACACCATCACCGCCGACATCTGCAAATGAAAACGCCGCACAGTCCCGAGCACATCTGCTCCGGCCATGCGGCGATTTATGATTATGGATTTTTGTTACTTCTCTTCCGGAGTCGTCTCGGCCAGAAGCTCGTTCAGGTCGAACTCATACTTCGTGTGACAGAAGTGGCAGACCACCTCACACTTCGGGTCTTCGTCCCGGAGCTTTACCAGCTCTTTGCGGCCAAGGCTGAGGAGCATATCCTTCGTGCGCTCCTTGCTGCAGTCGCACTGATACTTCACCTCGCGGGTATCGAGGACCTGCGGGTCGAAGCCCGCCATTGCCAGCTCCATCATATCCTGCGGGGTCTTCCCTGCCCGGAGCATCTCGGTGACGGAAGGCATGGCGGCGATGTTCTGCTCCAGACGGGTGATCTCGGCATCGGTCGCGCCCGGCAGGAGCTGCAGCAGATAGCCGCCGGCGCAGGCGATGGACAGATCCTTGTCCACCAGAACGCCCAGCGCACACACGGTGGGGATCTGCTCGCTGTAGGCATAGTAGCTGGTGATGTCCTCGGCGATCTCACCGGACACCAGCGGCACCTGACCCACCGTCGGCTCCTTCTGGAGCTTGTTGTCCCGGATGACGGTCAGAACGCCGTCTTTGCCGACTGCGCCGCCCACGTCCAGATGTCCGTTCTCCTTTGCGGGAAGCTCGACCAGCGGGTGGTCGATGCAGCCTTTGACGTTGCCGTGTGCGTCGGTGCAGGCGATGACGACGCCAGCCGGGCCGCCGCCGGACACGCGCAGGGTGATGGAGTCGCCATCATCCTTGAGCATCGCGCCCATCAGGGAGACACCGGTGAGCAGACGGCCAAGGGCTGCGCTGCAGGTGGCGCTGGTGGTATGCAGCTTTTCTGCCGTGCGGACGATCTCAGTGGAGTCCACGCCACAGAACACGACACCGCCGTTTTCAGAAATGCCGCGGATAAGATTCGACATATTATTGTTCCTCCAGTTGGGTATACTGTTTGACTGCGCAGAAGAAATAGCGCTCGCTCTCGTCGGTCAGAGGGCCAAAGCTCTCGCCGTCGCAGACACTTTCCAGCGCAAAACCATGCTTTTCCAGAGCGGCGCGGATAGTGTCGAGGTCGTAGGTGTACTCGTAGAACTGCTCGTGGAAGTGCTCCCCCGTCTCGCGGTAGTCGATGTCCACGCTGATCTCCACCCGGCGGTCGGCGGCGCTGTAATGGTTGCGCCAGACGCAGGAGGCGTCCTCTTCTTCAAACGTAAAGACGTTTTCGCCCAGCACGTTCTGGTGCTTATAGGGCGTGTTCATATCGAACAGGAGCACACCGCCTTTTTCCATAAAGAAACCGGCGTTGGCGATGGCTTTGTCCAGGTCCGGGATGTGGTTGAAGGTGTCGAAGGTGGACACCGCACCCCGGATGGTGCCGTAGAGGTCCAGCTTGAGCAGGTCCTGCCGCAAAAGAAGCAGGCCGCCGGAAAGGCCAAGCTGCTCAGCCTTGTCCCGGACGACGCAGAGCATCTCCTCCGACTGGTCGATGCCGATCATATCGTAGCCCGCCTGCGTGAGCATCAGGGTCAGCTCTCCTGTCCCGCAGCCCAGGTCTGCGAGGATGCCGTCATGGATGCCGTGGGCTTCCAGCTCTTTTTTGATGTGGGCATACAGGGCCTCGTAGTCGGCCTCGCCGTTGAACTCATCGTAAAAATAAGCAAATTCGTTGTAAGCCATTGCGTTACTCCGCGTCCTCTGCGTTTGCCTCGTACTCGGCGGCGACGGCTGCGTTCAGCACAGCCTGCAGCTCCGGGATGCCGTAGCCGCTCTCGCCGCTGGTCAGCACCACCTTCTGGCAGCCATAGGGCAGGCAGAGCTTTTCGAACTCCTCCTGCGTCTGGGCCAGCTGGCTCTTCTTGAGCTTGTCGGCCTTGGTCAGGGCCACGACGAAGGGAATGTTGTGGTAGTGGAGATAATGCAGCATCTGGATGTCGTCGGCGCTGGGGGCGTGACGACAGTCGATGAGCTGGACCAGCAGGGTGTGGTGGCGCTGAGCCTCGAAGTAGCTGTTGATGAGGTCGTCCCAGCGCTCACGGTCGGCGTTGCTCACCTTGGCATAGCCGTAGCCGGGCAGGTCCACGAAGTAGCAGTCATCCACCGCGTAGAAGTTGATGGTAGCCGTCTTGCCCGGCGTGCTGGACACGCGGGCGAGATTCTTGCGGTTGCAGAGCTTATTGATGAGGCTGGATTTGCCCACGTTGGAGCGGCCGGAGAAGCTCAGCTCCGGGCGGTCGCTCTCGGGCAGCTGGCTGGAAATGCCGTAGCTTGCAATGAAATCCGCTTTGTTATAGTTCATAGCTTCGCTCCTTTCGTCTCAGCAGACCGCGCCCGACTGCGGCTTTTCAGCCGTCTGCGGCAGGGCCGCAGTCTCAGCGGGCTTTACCTTCCTGGTGCGGGGGTGGCCCGCAGACACCGTCTTGGGCTTGAGGAGGGCTGCGGCGAGGACCTGCGACAGGTTGGACATGGGCAGGAACTCGATATTCTTCTTGACCTCGTCGTCCACCTCGTACAGATCGGACACGTTGTCCTTCGGGATGAGGACGGTCTTCATCCCCTCGCGGTAAGCGGCCATGCTCTTCTCACGGAGGCCGCCGATGGGAAGCACATTGCCGTGGAGGGTGATCTCGCCGGTCATGGCCACATCGCCCCGCACCGGGATGCCGGACAGGCAGGAGATGAGGGCCGTGGTCAGGGTGACGCCGGCAGAGGGGCCGTCTTTGGGGACTGCACCCTCCGGGGCGTGGATGTGCAGGTCGCACTTCTTGAGGCGCTCGGAGTCGATGCCGTACTCTGCGGCATGGACGCGGGCATAGGTGATGGCCAGCTGGGCGCTCTCCTTCATCACGTCGCCCAGAGAACCGGTGACGGTGATCTTGCCGCTGCCGTTGTCGATGACCTGCACCTCGATGGGCAGGGTCTCGCCGCCGATGCTGGTCCATGCCAGACCGTTGGCGATGCCGATGGCGTTGGTGCGGTTGAGGAACTCGGGCTTGACCATGCGGGGTCCCAGCAGCTTTTCGAGGCCGGTGCCGGTGACGGAGACATTCTCCGCCTCGCCGGAAGCGATTTTCCGGGCGCACTTGCGCAGGACGCTGGTGATGGTGCGCTCCAGATTGCGGACGCCGGCCTCGCGGGTGTAGCCGTCGATGATGCCGTAGAGGGCGCTCTGGGAGAAGGTGACCTTGCCGGTCAGACCGCAGGCATCCAGCTGCTTGGGGACCAGATGCTTCCGGGCGATGTTGTACTTTTCCACCCGGGTGTAGCTGGGCAGCTCGATGACGTCCATGCGGTCACGCAGCGGGCCGGGGATGGCGCTGAGGTCGTTGGCCGTGGTGATGAAGAGCACATGGCTCAAATCAAACGGCATATCGATGAAATGGTCGTTGAAGGTGCTGTTCTGCTCGGGGTCGAGAGCTTCCAGCAGAGCGGCCGCCGGGTCGCCCCGGAAGTCGCCTGCCAGCTTGTCGATCTCGTCCAGAAGCATCAGGGGGTTCGAGCTCTTGGCAGAGATCATGGCGTTGATGATCTTGCCGGGCATCGCGCCGATGTAGGTGCGGCGGTGGCCGCGGATCTCGGCCTCATCCCGCACGCCGCCGAGGCTGATGCGGACATACTTGCGGTTCAGGCTCTCGGCGATGGAGCGGGCGATGCTGGTCTTGCCGACACCCGGAGGGCCGACGAGGCAGATGATCTGGCCCTTCACATCGGGGGCCAGCTTGCGGACAGCCAGCACCTCGAGGATGCGGTCCTTGACCTTCTTCAGGCCGTAGTGGTCCCGGTCCAGCACGCGCTGGGCCTTGGCGATGTCCAGATCGTCCTCGGTGAAGGTGTTCCAGGGCAGGTCGAGGCAGGTGTCCAGATAGGTGCGGATGACCGTGCCTTCCTGATTGCTGCTCTGCATTTTGGAGAGGCGGTCCACCTCTTTGAGAAGCTTCTTTTCCCGATCCTCGTCCAGATGGAGGGCCGTGATCTTCCGGCGGTACTCCTCGGCCTCGGCGGTGGTATCGTCGTCCTCGCCCAGCTCCTCGCTGATCATGTGGAGCTGCTCGTGGAGGTAGTAGTCGCGCTGATTCTTGTCCATCGCCTCGTCTACCTTCTGGGCGATCTCCTTATCGATCTCGAGCATCCGGCGCTCCCGGTGCATCTTCTCGATGAGCAGATGCAGACGGCCCATCAGGGTGCCTTCGTCCAGAATGGCCTGCTTATCCTCGAAGCGGAACAGGAGGTTGGCCGGGATGTACTCGGACAGGAAAGCGGCGTCGGTGCTGGTGGTGATGGCAAACACCACGTCCTTGCCGATGTGGGGGTTCAGAGCCAGCAGGTCGTCAAAGCTCTTTTTGACGTTGCGGACGAGGACGTCCGCCTCCGGCAGTTCCTCGGGCTTCGCCATCTTGACCGGGGCCGGGCGGACGGTGGCCAGCAGGAAGCTGCCGTCGTCCTCCATCTCGGAGAGTTTGGCGCGGTATTTGCCTTCGACCAGGATGCGGACGAGGTCGTCCGACACCCGCATCACCTGCTTGACCTCGGCCACGACGCCGTAAGTATAGAGGTCGGCGGCCTTGGGGTCTTCGACCTTCATCTCTTTCTGTGCCACGAGGAAGACGTCAGAGTTGTTGCTGACGGCCCACTCCACGGCGGCGATGCTCTTCTCGCGGCCCACCTCGAAGTGGAGCAGATTGTTGGGGAAGACCACCAGCCCGCGCAGGGCGATGGCCGGAAGGTGGAGGACGCTCCGCTCCACCTTGACCGTAACTTTTTCAGACATAGTACAAAACCTCCCAGCCGTCCCTCGGATGCGAGTCATCCATAAGGGCGGCTTTTTTGTAGGGTCATATCAAATCTATCATTTTATTATAGCGAAAAATGTTTGCAGATGCAACTGTTCAGCGCTTTTCCCGGGTGTTGTAGCCCAGTCTGCCCAGTGCGGGCAGGATGGCCCGGAGGGTCAGCGACGTGAGGGCGCCCATGACAAGGCCCAGCACCAGCATCACCGGCGCATAGTACAGCGACATGGCCGAGGACAGGATGAGCCCCGCGCCAAGCAGCTGGCCGATGTTGTGGGACAGTGCGCCGCAGACCGACAGGATGAACCATGTGGGCCGGAACGGGAGCTTATAGTAGAGCACCCACATCACCAGCAGGGACAGCAGTCCGCCGCAGAGCGAGAGGAAGCCTGCCGTCCAGCCGGAGACGAGAAAGACGAACAGCGCCTTGAGCAGGTCGAGATAGAGCGCCTGCCGCGCCCCCATGAAGAACAGTGCATACATCACTACGATATTCGCAAGGCCCAGCTTCATGCCCGGCGCAAGGCCCGGGATGACCAGTGTGCCTTCGATGAAGGAAAGAGCCATCGCCAGCGCGAACAGCAGGCCGGAAAGTGCGATCTCGTGTGTTTTCTTCGGGTCATGGTTTCGGTTTGCCATCGGCTCTCCCCCTTTGCTGCACCGGTCATTCTTCGCCGCCGGCGGTCTGCTCGTACTGCTCCTGCTCTTCCACAGCGGCTTCCCATGCGGCAAAAAGCTCGTCCTGATGGAAGCGCAGGTCGCTGAGCTCGTCGCTCTTTTCCCGCAAAAGCTGGGGGTCGTTGTAGACTTCCGGCGAGTTTATCTCGTTTTCCAGCTCCACTTCGCGGGCGCCGCAGGCTTCCATCTCGTCCTCGCAGGCTTTGATCTTAGCGCGCAGCTCGGCCCGGCGGCGGCGCTGCTCTTTGCCGTAGCCCGCCTTGGCGGGTTCGCTGCTCTTCTCGGCCACGGGGGCGGGAGCGGCGCGGCCCATCAGGGCGTCATAGCTGGGGTAGATGACAGCCTTGCCGTCCTCAAGGTAGAGGATGGGGCAGGCCAGACTGTTCATCAGGTGGCGGTCATGGGTGACGAGGAGCAGCGTGCCAGTGTAGGCCATCAGCGCCTCGGTCAGGTTCTCGCGGGTGTAGATGTCCAGATGGTTGGTAGGCTCGTCCAGGAACAGCAGGTTCGGGCGTTCCAGCACGATCTCTGCAAAGCGCAGTCGGGCCAGCTCGCCGCCGGACAGGGCCTCGCAGGGCTTGAAGACTGTCTCGCCCCGGAAGCCCAGCTTTGCCAGATGGCTGCGGACTTCCAGCTCGGTCATCCGGGGGTACTTGTTCCAGATGACGTCGATGACGCGGCCCGCGCCGATGCGGTTCTGCTGCTGGGCGAAGATGCTGGGCCGTGCGCCGGTGCCAAGGCGCACCATGCCGCCGGAGGGGCGGCGCTTGCCGTCCAGCACCTGCATCAGGGTGGATTTGCCTGCGCCGTTGGGGCCGGCGATGATGAGCCGCTGGCCGCGGCAGACCGTATAGGTGAAGGGCTCCAGCAGGGTGCGGTCGCCGATCTTAATGGTCAGGTTCTTGAGCAGCACCAGCTCATTCCACGGCTCCACGTCGTATTCGAAGCGGAACTTGAGCTGGTTGGTCTCGTCCTGAGGGGCCTCGGTGATCTCCAGCTTTTCCAGCTGCCTGCGGCGGCTCTGGGCCATCTTGGTGGTGGAGGCGCGGACGAGGTTGCGGTCGATGTAGTCCTGTAATTTTTCGGCCAGCGCCACGTCGGCGTCGTGCTGCTTCTGGCGCAGGGCGTCGGCGGCTTCCTTCTGGGGCAGATAGGCCGAGAAGTTGCCCTTATAGGTGGTCATGGTCTGGAACGAGACTTCCCAGATCTTGGTACAGACGTTGTCGAGGAAATAGCGGTCGTGGCTGACCACCAGAACGGCACCGGAGTAGCCCTTGAGGTAGTTTTCCAGCCACTCCATGGTGGCGAAGTCCAGATGGTTCGTGGGCTCGTCCAGAATGAGGACGTCCGGCTTCTCGAGGAGGAGCTTGGCCAGACGGAGACGGGTCAGCTCACCGCCGGAGAGGACGCCCACATTCTTGCTCCAGGTATCCTGCGCAAAGCCCATGCCGGACAGCACCTTCTTGATGTTGACGTCCATGTTGTAGCCGTCGGCGGCGTCGATGATGTTCTGCAGTTCGTCGTGCTTTTCGAGAAGGGCGGCATCGTCGGGAGAGGCCGCCATCTTCTTTTCCAAGATCTGCATCTGGGCCATGGCGTCCAGCACAGGGGCGAAGGAAGAGCGCATCTCCCCGTAAATATCCAGCGTGACATCGAGCTTTGCGTTCTGCTCCAGATAGCCCAGCGTCACGCCGTGGGTCACGCTGAACTCGCCGTCATAGTCGGTGTAGACACCGGTCAGAATTTTGAGCAGGGTCGTCTTGCCTGCGCCGTTCTGGCCCACGATGCCGATGCGGTCTTCTTTTTCCACGCTGGCGCTCACGTCGTGCAGGACGACTTTCTCGCCAAAGCTCTTTCCGAGTTTTTCCAAATGAATCAGCATATCGTTCTTCCGTGTTCTTTTCCAGTAGGGTGGATAGGGACATTCCCGCCGTTACAGCTGATGACGGCGGTGCTTGAGGCCGAGGTTCGCCAGCTCTTCCGGCTCCATCACCAGCGGGTAGAGCTCTTCCAGCGAGGCGATCTCGTAGGTGGGGCTCACCTTGCCCGGGTTCTCGGCGTGGCCGGGGTTGAACCAGCAGGTGTCGAGGCCCGCGTTCACGCCGCCCTGAATGTCGCTGGTGAGGCTGTCGCCCACCACCAGGACGTGCTCCCGGTTCTCCACGCCCAGAGCGCGGAGGGCGGAGTCGAAGATGCGGCGGCTGGGCTTCTCGCTGTCCAGCTTCTCGGAGACGAAGACGTCCTCAAGGTAGGCCCCGATGCCGGATTCTGCCACCCGGCGGCTCTGCACCTTCTCGAAGCCGTTGGTCACGATGGCCAGCGTCGCCACCTCGGAAAGCTCCCCGAGGACGTCCAGCACATTGGGGGTCATCAGGTCGGGGTGGGAGGACAGGTGGTCGAGGTAGCAGCGGTTCATCTCCACGCCGTCACCGGCTGCGTTGATGGCCTTGAGGAAGCGGGTGAAGCGCTCCCCCATCAGCTTGTCGCGGCGTATCTGGCCCTTTTCCAGCTGACGCCAGAGCTCCGAGTTGATGTCCCGGTAGGTCTGCACCGTCCCGGCGTCCGGCTCGATGCCGTATTCCACCAGCGTCTCAGCCAGCGCCTTGTTCTCGGCGGCGTCAAAGTCCAGAAGCGTATTGTCTGCATCGAAGAGGATGCAATAATATTTTGCCATGTTTCTTTCCCTTCTCTATCATTTTTCGAGCCGCCTGCCGCCTTGAGCGGGCGCGGCTGCGGTGCGGTTTGAGAACAGCGAGAAGCCAGCCCCGCCCGGCAGAGCTGGCTTCTCGTATTTTTATCATTCCAACGTCATTTCATAGGCTTCGTCGTCGGACTGGTCCGGCAGGTTCCCGCTGCACTTACAGCGCGGCGTGCAGGCGCACTCTTTTGCGATGCACTTTGCCATCTGCTCCTCCGTCACGCCGTTCTCGACGTTTTCCCAATCCATGTCGTAGTAGTCCACGCTGCCGTCGGTCACATCTTCTGCGCCGGGCAGGCCGAGGACTCGCATTTCTTCACGGAACATCCGCTCGCCTCCTCTCGGCTCAGCCTATGCAGCTGCACAGAGGAAGGTGCGGGGCGTCATTCTGCCTTGCTTTCGGCTTCCTTGCTGGCGGAGGCTTCCGACTTGCTTTCGGCCTTGGACTCTGCTTTGCTTTCGGATTTGGATTCTGCTTCGCTCTCGGCCTTGGACTCTGCTTTAGACTCGGCCTTGCTTTCGGACTCCGACTCTGCCTTGGAGCTGCCAGACGACGTGCTGGACGATGCCGACGACGAACTGCTGGTGCTGTGGGAAGAGCTGCCCGAACTTGCAGAGGAAGAGGATGTACTGCCGGAAGAACCGGCATGGGACGAGGACGAACTGCTGGTGGAGCCGGACTCGCTGGTCACACCGCTGCCGATGGTGATGGTCAGGGTGTTGCTGCTCACCTTGCAGTCGTTGTAGGTGACGACGGCGTGGATCTTATAAGAAGCGTTGGCCATGGAGCTGTCCACCACCACAGTGATGCTGGACTTGCCGGCGGCCTGCGTGACCTCCTGACCGTTGGCGTACCAGCGCAGGTTCTCGGTCTTGGCGTACTTGCCGCTCAAGGCAGCCTTGAAGGTATAGGAGCTGCCCACAGCGCCCTTGCCCTCGCTGGTGATGTGGACGGAGGCCGTGCCGAAGACTGCCGTGACGTCCAGATTCTGCTTGAAGTCGGTGTCGGTGCGGGTCTTGCTGGTGAGGCCGTCGCTCCACTTGACGAAGACATGGCCCTCCGCCGGGACAGCGGTCACGGTGATGGATTTGTCGGGGTCGGTGACGGTGTAGGTCACAGAGCTGTTGCCGGTGTCATTGCCGACGCTCAGAGTGCCGCCGCCGTTCTTGTCCACACGGTAGTGGGCCTCGAACTTTTTGTTCTCGCTGGTGCTTTCGCTCGAAGAGCTCTCCGAGCTGCTGGCGCTCTCGGCCTGACTCTCGCTGGAGCTGACAGCCTCCGAGCTGGGAGCGGCCACAGCGGAGCTGGGGTTGGAGACATACTCCATGGTGCGGGTGGGGATGTTGTTGGTGTCGGGGCGGCGGTCCTCGGTCTGCAGGGCGTGGGTGCGGAGATAGTTCAGCACTGCCTTGAGGCCGGCGCTCTTGAGGTGGATGTCGCCGCTGGTGTAGTAGTCCGCGATGCCGTAGCCGTCGCTGCCCTTGAGGGCCTCGGCGGAGTTGAGGAAGCGGACGCCCAGCTGCTCGCACAGATCCAGAAGGGCCATGTTGAAGTCGTCGATCTTGGCCTGGTCCATGTGGGGGTAGTTGGAGTGGTCAGCCGGGACCGGCGGCACCGTGTTGACGATGATGTCGGTGTAGGGGTAGCTCTGCTGGATGGCCTGGATGAGGGCCGTGTAGTGGGCGATGAAGTCCGAGACTTCCATCCCGGTGTCGTTGGTGCCGAAGGTCATGACCACACGGCGGGGCTTCATCATGGCCACCGCCTGAGGGATGGTGTAGTGGTTGGAATCCTTCTTAAAGGTAACGATGCCCTCGTTGAGCGCGACCTGGGTGCCGATGCCCTCTTTGGCGCAGAACTGCTGCAGGGAGATGAGGCCGTTGTTATAGAGGCGGACGGTGTTGGAATCGCCCAGAAAAAGGGTGTCGTTCAGATAGTCCGTGCCGGCGTCGGCGGTCTCCGTCAGCAGAGCGGTGGAGGCGTTGTCGATCTGGTAGTGGCCCGACAGGTCTTCGCCGGGGGTGGGGTCTGCCACAGACTCCGAGACGGAGGGGGCAGGCTCCTCGCCGCCCTTTTTGAGGAGGGTGGTGGTGATGCCGAAGGTCAGCAGCACCGCCAGCACGCAGAGGATGCAGACCAGAACGGCCCGATGCTGCATGGGAGTCATGGTTTCGTTTTGTTGTTGTTTTTTTCGACTCATAGATTCAGTCCCTCTCGTTTCAGGAATGGGAAGGCTCGTCCACCGGGCGGAGAGCCCAGTCCGTCAGCTCTTTGCAGTCAGCGGCCATGAAGACCGGCGCAAAGGGGGCGACCTCTTCCCTGCCGCCGTAGCCGTAGAGCACAGCGGCGGCGTCCAGGCCGCAGTTCACAGCGCCCTGCATATCGTCCCGGCGGTCGCCCACCATCAGCACCCGCTTGCCCTGCATGACGGGCTGGGCGAGGACATGGCGGATGACGTCGGTCTTGTTGTCGCGGCTCTCATCCATGGACGCACCGCCCACGAAGGAGAAGTAAGGCGCAAGGCCCTGCTCTTCGAGGATGGGCCTCACAACGTCGGTGGGCTTGCAGGTGGCCGTGCAGAGGGTCAGGCCCGCAGCCTTGAGACGGCCCAGCATCTCCACCACGCCGGGGTAGACACCGCCCTCGTGGCAGCCCTTGGCGGCGTAGCTCACGCGGTAGCGCTTCGTGGCCTCCTCGATTTTTGCAGGGTCGGAGAAATGCTCGCCGAAGCTCTTGCGGAGGGGCGGGCCGATGTAGCGGCCAAGGTCGCTCCGGGCGACGTCAACGCCCATGGAGCTGAAAACTTCTTCCAGTGTATTGAGAATGCCGGGGGCGGAATCGATGAGCGTACCGTCCACGTCAAACAGGATCGCATCGTAGTGCAGCAAGGTCAGGTTCCCCTTTCTCTTTGGATAAACATTATATAGTATAGCACAGATTTCGATATTCAGCAATTCCAACAAAACACTTTTCCGACTTTTATACATATTTTTAGGCAGCCCCGCCCCGGAAAGCAAAAACCGCCCACCCATTGCGGGCGGGCAGTCGCATTTTGACATCAGCTCTCGGTGGTGGTACTGTTCCCCGTCGAGGGGTAGTAGAGGTTGTTGGCGATGAATTCCAGCTTCTCTTTCAGAACCAGCTCAAGGTTCGCCACGGCGTGGACCATGTTGGTGGCGGAGTCGTTGACTTCCAGCAGCTTGCACAGGTCCAGCTCCTCCATGCTGAGGGCGGCTTTCATCTTCTGGGTCTCGGCGCAGAGGATGTGGCTCAGGGCCGACTCCTGCAAAGCGATGCTCTCCATCAGGTCGACGACGGCCTGGTCGAAGGAAACTCTCGGCAGCGCGGGGCAGCCGCAGGAAACGCAGGGGGTGCAGTTGGTGGTATCAGCCATAAGAAGGACCTTCCTTTCTATAATAGGAATAGGGCGCAGTCCATCCTATGTGCCTCGCCGCCCGGATGTCACTCCGGCTTTGCGCTCTTCTGTACCTTCTCGATGGTGTCGCGGTAGCCGCCGGAGCCGTACTGGATGCAGCGGTTGATGCGGCTGATGGTGGCGGTGCTGATCTCCACCGCCTTTACGATCTGGTCGTAGGTGCTGCCGCCGAGCAGGAGTTTGGCCGCTTCCAGACGCTGGGCCATATCGGAGATCTCCTTGACCGTGCAGAGGTCTTCGAAGAAGTTGTAGCACTCCTCCCTCGTCTCAAGACTCAGGATCGCGTCGAACAGTGCGTCAGTGGTGGGGTTTCTTCTGGGGTTCTTGTCCGCCATAGCTGCCTCCTTTAGGGCAAAGTGCCGCAGGGGGCGGCACGGTTCTTTCTATCACTCTGTTACTTTAGCACTTGAAAGTATAAAAGTCAAGTATTCGGTCTTTCTTTCCGGAAGTTTAGCAGATTTCACCTGTGGAGACATTCAGTTTTATTCATCTCACATCTGAACAAAAATCGCCTAAATTTTCTTAATCTCTCCCCCGCAAAAATGGCACAGTCTCCTAACTTGCCCAAAATATATTGACAAATTATGAAATCAGGACTAAAGTATACACAATCATTCGGCAAATGCAATGAACAGGACATGACTTTTCGCATTCCCTGCGCTCAGAGAGCCGCCATTCCGGTGCAAGACGGCAGCACAGTGCGATCAGCCCTCACCTGCGAGCAGCCTGTGCGAACCCGCTTGCGGCAGTAGTGCATGGCCGTTCAGCCCACGTTACAGGGCGGCGTATCGGCGGCAGGAACGCCTGTACGCGCAAGCGGCTGCTCCCGAAAGCAGCAAACGAAGTGGTACCGCGGAGAACGACCGGTGCAGATGCACCGTTTGGCCTTCGTCTTCGAGGAAGATGGGATACATTTTTGTGTCTCTATCTTTCATGAGGACGGAGGCTTTTTTCACCCCTCCGGGCCGTTTCGCCTGCCCTGCTTTTGGGCACAGCCGTCCTGCTTCGGCCATTGCCGGTGTGAAAGAAAGGAAAGAGGTATAAAGAAATGAATACGCTGGTCATCGTTTTGATCGCAGCCGTGTGTCTGTTCGGCGCTTATACGCTGTATGGCCGCTGGCTGGCCAACAAGTGGGGCATCGACCCCACCGCCAAGACCCCCGCAGTCGTCCACGAGGATGGCCGTGACTATGTCCCCACCAACGGCTGGACCGTGTTTGCACACCAGTTCAGCTCCATCGCCGGTGCAGGCCCTGTCACCGGTGCCATCCAGGCTGCTGCTTTCGGCTGGCTGCCTGTCCTGCTGTGGGTGCTGCTGGGCGGCATCTTCTTCGGCGCTGTCACCGACTTCGGCGCTCTGTATGCTTCCGTTAAGAACGACGGCAAGAGCATGGGTATGCTGATCGAAAAGTACATCGGCAAGACCGGCCGCAAGCTGTTCCTGCTGTTCTGCTGGCTGTTCTGCGGCATCGTCATTGCAGCGTTTGCTGACATGGTGGCCGGAACCTTCAACGCCTTCGGCGCCGACGGCGCTCTGGCGGAGGCTGCCCAGACCAACGGCGCTGCCGGTATGGTCTCCATCATGTTCATGGTCTTCGCTGTCGTCTTCGGCCTCATCCAGAAGAAGTTCAGCTTCTCCGGCTGGAAGGAGAGCGTCATCAGCATCGTGTTCATCGTGCTGTCCTTCGTCATCGGTGCGAACCTGCCCCTCATTCTGGGCAAGGCTGCATGGAGCTACATCACCTTCGTCTACATCTTCTTTGCCGCTGTTCTGCCCATGTGGCTGCTGAAGCAGCCCCGTGACCACATGACCACCTTTATGTTCGTGGCCATGATCATCGGCGCTGCGGTCGGCCTGCTGGTGGCTCATCCCACCATGAACCTGCCCGTCTTCACCGGCTTCACCAACGAGAAGCTGGGCACCATGTTCCCCATCCTGTTCGTCACCGTGGCCTGCGGTGCTGTCTCCGGCTTCCACGGCCTCGTCTCTTCCGGCACCTCCTCCAAGACCGTCGAGAACGAGAAGGATATGCTGAAGGTCGGCTATGGCGCCATGATCCTCGAGAGCCTGCTGGCTGTTCTGGCTCTCTGCGTCGCCGGTGCTGCTGCCGCCGCTGACGGCACCCCCGCCGCCGGTACTCCCTTCCAGATCTTCAGCCGCGGCGTCGCCGGTTTCTTTGAGATGTTCGGTGTCCCCGCTTATGCCGCTACCGTCTTTATGACCATGTGCGTTTCCGCACTGGCTCTGACCAGTCTGGATGCCGTGGCCCGTATCGGCCGCATGAGCTTCCAGGAGCTGTTCAGCGTAGACGACATGGAGCACGCTGAGGGCTGGCGCAAGCTGCTCTGCAACGTCTACTTCTCCACCTTCATCACTTTGGTGTTCGGCTTCATCCTGACCAAGATCGGCTACGCCAACATCTGGCCCCTGTTCGGTTCTGCAAACCAGCTGCTGAGCGCTCTGGTCCTGTCTACCCTGTGCGTCTTCCTGAAGGTCACCGGCCGCAGCAACAAGATGCTCTTCCCCCCGCTGGTCATCATGCTCTGCGTCACCTTCACCGCTCTGGTGCAGCGTCTCATGGCTATGGTCAAGGCCATCCGCAATGCCGCTGCTGTCACCATCCCTGCCGGTGAGACTACCTGGGGCGCTGTGTTCATCGCCAACGGCCTGCAGCTCATCCTGGCTGTCCTGCTGATCGTTCTGGGCCTGAACATCGTGTTCCACTCCTTCTCCGCCTACAAGAAGGCAGAGCACAACAGCGAGGCCAAGGCCTGATCCATTGACCGCTGCTGACTGAATAAGCAAAGCGCCGCTGACGGCTTCTGAACCGTCGGCGGCGTTTTTGTTTGCTCTTATTGTGTGGTGGTGATGGTTTTCCCCTGCTCTGGCTGGATACGCGGCAATGCGGGGTGTCGTCCGGTGCGTAGATGGAGTCGGTAGTTTCTCTGAGGACCGTCCGCTGGGGTGGGACCCTGTTGCCGAAGGCAATAGGGCGGGCGATGGAATGGCCCGAACCGTGTCCGAAGAGAAAGCTACCGACTCCTGTATAGCTGTCGTGGAGCAATACATCCATCCTCAGTTTCCCTTACAAGCACCAACAAAAAGAGCCGCAGCGCCCTGTTACAGGCACTGCGGCTCTCGTTTACTTCAGCAGTAGAAGCTGGCTTACTTCACCATGCTTGCGACTTCAGCAGCGAAGTCGTCAGAACGCTTCTCCAGGCCCTCGCCCTTGACGAAGTGGGTGAACTTGATGACCTTGATCTCGCCGCCCAGGTCCTTTGCGACCTTGGCAGTGTACTGACCGACGGTCATGTCGCCGTCCTTGACGAACTCCTGATCGACCAGGCAGTTCTCCTTGAAGTACTTCTTGATCTTGCCCTCGATCATCTTCTGCTTGACAGCGTCGGGCTTGTTGGCGTTCTTCGGGTCGTTAGCCATCTGAGCGAGGAGGATCTCCTTCTCCTTGGCGACGACCTCAGCGGGGACAGCAACCTCATCGACGTAGCTGGGGTTGGCAGCTGCGACCTGCATGGCAACATCCTTGCCGTATGCAGCGAACTCGTCCTTAGCCTCGATGCCGTTGGTGGTCTCGAAGTTGACCAGGATGCCGTGGGTGCCGCCGC
>ENA-UOJQ01000431-UOJQ01000431.1-human-gut-metagenome-genome-assembly--contig:-P63-NODE-431-length-48832-cov-7.947988_pt1 | contig 48832 bp, 35 predicted proteins | sample MGYA00242352_ERZ723899 | MGnify/ENA metagenome assembly ERZ723899
CCCGACATCTACATCTGGCACCTGCTCTCGCGTGCCGGCGTGGCCGCGGGATGGGAGGATTTTCGCTTTTGATTTCTGCGTTGTCGTGCATGGTTTTGTTTGGCGTTCTGATAAAATTTTCGTATTTTTGGAATATTGTATCAATTATTTGCTTCCAGATATGGAAAATCTTGACTATCTGAATGCGTTTCAAGATCTGTTTCGTGACCATTATGTGGCGTTGTGTGTGCGTGCATTTGGGTATGTTCATGATCATAAGGTTGCAGAGGATATAGTTCAAGATGTCTTTCTGTTACTCTGGGAGCGCCGCCAGCAGATCGATTTTGACCGTTCTATTTTCCCTTTGTTGGTAGTCTCGGTGCGTAACCGTTCGATCGATTATTTACGCCGTTTGAAGAAACGATCATGTGACGAGCGCAAGGCCGCAGCCGAACTTGACGAGTATGTTCGCATGCTGATAATTTGTGATATCGGCTCTGATATCGAGCTTGTCCAGTTACGCGATGAGATTCATGAGGGAATATCTCAAATGCCTGAGTTAAGTCAGCGTATCTTTCTGCTTAGCCGCGAGTCGGGCTTGAAAAACCGCGAGATCGCCGATCAACTCAACATCAGTATCAAGACTGTGGAGAAACATATCACCTCTGTTCTTGCCAAACTGCGTCTGCGGCTTATGCGCAGCGACTTTTTCACTTTTTTCTTTTAGTAAAAAGTGGATATTGTCGGAAATTGTATGCGGTAAAAAAGAGGTGACGTAGCGTTGTCCTTTTGAGAAGAGCTGCGTCACCAGTTGGATTCTTTACCTTCAATCCATTCAACGTATCTTAAATTCGTGCGTGTGAGTCGAGCCTTTCGGCCCTACGATCTCGGCCTTTATCTTATCGGCCGTCACGTTGCATCGGATATAGCTTTGGTTGTCGTTTATCAATATCGGGAAGCGGACTTTTTCGTTGGGCTCCCTGAATCCGTACCGGTGCGTGTGCCCGGAAAACATCACATCGATTCCGGCCTCGTTGAGTATAGGCAGGAATAGTTCTTCAAGGTGGAGATTGCCGTGCCAGCTGCCGTTTCCAAGTGGGATATGTAGGAATACGATTCGGGCTGCTGCGTTGCGGAATGACTCGGATGCTACTACCTGGCGAAGCCATTCGCTCTCTTCGACACGGTAGGCATCGTAGTCTGCCAGATTGCCGTATTCGATGTCGTTATCGGGTTTGTCCTCTCCGCAGTCGAGCACGAGGCATGCAATGTCACCGACCATGTATAGTTGGTAGAAATTCTTTGAGTTGGTGGGAAAATATTCGGCGAGAAAATCAGCATGGCGTCCGCGCGTTTCGTGATTGCCTCGGTTGTATATCAGAGGCAGCTCCGAGGCGTAGAGCGATACTGCAGTGTCGATATAGTCTTTGAAGAGTTGATCGCTGTTCTCTACGCTGCTCGACATGTCGCCGTTGAATAGCACGAAGTCATGGGTGGAGAAATCTTCGTTTTTTACCAGTTCGGCCATGTAGTCGGCGCGTCCGTGGATGTCATTGAAGACAAGGAACGAGATGTCGGATCCCTTCTCGGGAAAAGTCGTGAAGCGCAGGGGTGCTCGCGAGAATACGTTTGTGGCCGCTACATCTCCGTATTTTACTGCGTCGTTATATTTCCATTCTACTACTTCTTGGGAGAAGATCCTGTAGTTGTATCGAGTCCCGGGCTTGAGGTGTTTCAGACGCACGGCATGTACTCTCTTATGGGCCTGCCGGCGTCCGGCGACGGTTTCGTAGTGGCGTTTGTGCTCTTTTTGATAGAAGCTATTTCCGTTGTCCTCGGCGATCTCTACCCACGAAAGAGCCGGTTTGTCGGTTGTCCATACTACGGTTACGCCCGTTGAAGTCATGTCGCAGAGCCAAGGGCCGTGGGTTATTTTGATCTGCGCCGCGAGGAATATCGGGGCAGCAACCCCAAGAAGGGTCGAAAGGAATTTTTTCATTCGGTTATTGTTTTTTGGAAATTGTTCTTTAGACATATCATTATACGGATGTTCCGGGCCCTTCGGCCCGGAACATCGCGCACGAGGAGGAGAAGAGTTACTCGTCGGCGTCGATTGACGTGTCGGTGTCGTCCTCTGTCTGGAAGCGTATGTCGGCAACCACAGGCAGGTGGTCTGAGGCATCTATGCCGTTGACCTGTTGGTCGCTGCGCGAGACAACATGGCATTCCTGTACGCCAAAGTGGTTGATCGGTGCATACATGATATAGTCGATCTTTCGTGTAGGGTTATCCGACGGGAACGTGTAGTGGTCGATTGACCCTGCTGAGGTGAGAAACGAAGTCATCGTGGAAATGACATTCGAACTCGGAATAGCATTGAGGTCGCCGCAGAGGATGATGTCTCCGGTAAGTTCTGTGCTGCAGATGGTACGTATCTCCGCAGCTTGAACCATACGGCTGGCATCGTCCGATAGGTGGTCGAGGTGTGTGGATGCTACATAGAGGCTTTTACCGTCGATCTCCACTCGTATGACGCTTAGTGCACGGTCTTCGCCGGGCAACTCGGCAGCACAAGGTAATGTGTAGCTTATTCGCTCTAGGATCGGGTACTTGGATAGTACGGCATCACCGTATTCGCCACCGTCGCGGTCAATGGCTTTCGAGAAGTGCCACTCCATGCCAAGCTTTTCGGCGAGGTCGCGTGCTTGGTGCACGTCTTTGCCCGAACGCTCGGTGAAGACGTCTACTTCGTTGAGGGTTACGAAATCGGGGTCTTGACGGCGTATAACCTCGGCAATGGCGTCGAGATCGGCTGCGTTGTCGGGGCTCGTAGCGCGTGCCCCGTAGATGTTGTATGTCATGACGCGCAGAGCCTTACCCTGAGGCGGTATGACCGCCTTGTCACCGTAACGGTCGTTGTAATTCGAATCTTTATCACAGGCCGCAACGGAGAGTAGTGCCGCCGCGAGTATCAGAATTTTTTTCATAGTGAACTGAGTATTAGCTGTGGTTTGCAATTGCCGGGATTAAAATGCCTTGAGGTCGGCCATCGAGGCTTGGTACATGTCAGCCTGCGTCGCTGTAATGGTCATACGCAGGTAACGTCCCGAAGAGCGGTGGTCGAAATATATCTCGTTTTCGATCCTGTTCTCTACGGTAAATGTTCCTATGCGTTTCCATGTGGCATTGTCGTCGCTCATGTCGATGTTGAAGATACGGGGATTTCCGCTGCTTTTGGGCTTGTCGGAGCCCCAGGCGTCGGCACGCCCGCGTATACGCAGTCCGTGTACCGTTTCTGTTTTACCCATATCGACGGTAATCCAGTGCGGCGGTCCGGGCTTTGCCGTGCGCCATTGCGTACCCCAGAACGTGTCATTACTTTGGTCTATGATCGAGATGGCGGTACCGTTGTAGTCGATTCCCTCCTTCGGCTCCTGTTCTTCAGTGGAGAAATCCTCGATTGTCCACAAACTGCGGTCGATTATCGGGAACGGGTTTTCGGTATAGACGCCATTGATCTTCAGATAGGCAGTGTTGAGCGTAGGGTTGACGGCAATGTCAGGAGAGACGCTTTCGATCTGCAGAGGCAGCAGGAATACCCCCACTCCGTCGAAAGCCTTGCTGTTGAAGGTTATCTCCACGGGCGATGAGGTGTATTGGCCTGCGGGAATTACAGCCTCCAGCCGATCTATCGAATAGCACGATTCGGGCATGGCGGCGTATGATGTCTGATTCTTTTCGTTGTAGGCATCGGTCAGTTCGGTTGCAGTGCGGAACTTTACGACAATCTCCTTGTCCGGATTCCTCAGGCTGCTCAGGTTGGCGAATACCTTGAATGTGGTGTCACGCTCGAGGGGGAATGTCAGCGTGTTTTTAGACGCGTCGCTTACGGCATTGATGGTGTATACGAGCGTGTATGCGTCGGCATTGTCCACATTGTAGGTGTCATTGACTGGACTCTCGCAGGCGGCCATAAGCATAACGCTTGCGAGGGCCGCCGTATATGCAGTAGTGTATTTCATGTCAATCGTTTTTGATGGTTACGAACATGGTTTACATATTACCAGCCGGGATTTTGTACGATTTGTGGATCGCGGTTTATTTCCGACTGCGGAATGGGGAAGAGGTAGAACTCCGGACGGAAGACACGTGTTTCGAAGACGGTTCTTTCATAGAACGCCTCGTCTGTGAAACTGTTGCCGGCATCGACATTCATTCCGTAGAACGGTCCACCGTCGGTTTCCTCGGCGATGAGCCATCGTCGGGTATCGAAGTACCGCAGTTGCTCGAAGCAGAGCTCTAAGCGGCGTTCCAGCCGTATCTGCTCACGCATGGCGTCCTGTCCCAGACCTGTCTGTACGGGGCCCAGTCCGCCTCGTTCGCGAATCATGTTGAGGTATTTTTCGATGTCTGGGTTTTTCGGATCGTATTCGTTCAGAGCCTCTATGTAGTTAAGCAGAATCTCAGCATAACGTATCATGACGAACGGTCGTTTGATGTAGTTGTTGTTAAGAGGATTCGATGAGGGATGCACATTCTTGATGGCAATGTAACCAGTACGGGGGTAGTCCCATGTGCCCTTCTTGCCCGAACCTCCGGTGTAGTAGAGCTGGATACGGGTTTTCTGGTCGCCGATCCAATAAGCGCCGCTGAAACATATATTAACATAGAATCGCGGCTCGCGATTGACGAACATGTTGTATGTGCCGGCTGGAGCGAATACCCATCCTGATTTTTCGTCTTTGTAGTCCTTGGTCGAAAAACCTTTTTCGTACTGGGTAGAGTATGCCGAGCCATCGGCCATACGGAATGCGTCAACAAGCTGCTGTGTCGCACCCATACTCTCGTATCCGCTGAACTGACGGGGTGAAGCCGAACGCTCCCATCCCGAAAGACTGTTGGCGTTGCGCACCATTATTAACTCACAGTTCCAATTGTCGAGGAATACGTTACGGCACGAGAGGTAGGGGTCGAGCGTATCGTCCGAGTGGTAAACCTTGTATAGGTCGAATATGCCGAGGTCGATGATGTCCTTGGCGGCTTGGGCGGCCTTATGCCACTTTTCGTGGTCGTAGGTTGTGGCAAAGAGAGGTGTACCGTCCGAGTTCAACGTATTGGCGTAGGCGGGGTTGCCGTTGAACTGGGGACTGGCAGCCAGTAAAAGCACACGGCTCTTGAGGGCCATGCACATGGCCAATGTTGCACGTCCGTAGTCCTTGTCACCTTGGGTGGTGAAATGCAAGGGCAGCCGCTTATTGTCAATGATGTCGTCCAATTCTCCCACGATGTAATTTACGCATTCGTCGTATGAACTTCTCGGAAGGTTCATTTTTACGTCGGTGCGGTCAAGATCGCCGGCGAGAACTTCGTCGCCCAGCAGTACGCATGGACCATACTGTCGTAGCAGGCAATAGTAGAACCACGCTCTCAGAAAACGAGCCTCGTTCTTGTATTGCTCTACGACTAGAGGTCCGCGTGTGGGGTCATTCAGCATTTCTTGATTGTCTCCGATATGCTGTATGAAGTATGTTGCAGAGCGTATGCCACGGTAGTAGTGAGTCCAGAATTCATAATAGTTTGATGATGCGCTCCAGTTTCCGAGGTTGATCTTGTAGGAATTGTAGTCCTCGCGGTCGTATGTGACATCGAGGTCGTCCGAACAGGGATCCCACGGAATGGGGCTCGTACGGTGCGATTCGTCCTGTATGTAGCCGTAAACGGTGGCGAGGTACTTCTCGGAGTATGTTGTACGCTGGAAGACCTGTTCGATTGTAATTCGGTCATCTGGCACTTGGTTGAAGAAGTCGTCGTTGCACGATATCATGACACCTCCGAGGACGACGAGCAGGGGCAATGTTATTTTGAGTCTCATAGTGGATCGTATTTTTAGAAGTTGAAGCTCAGTCCGAGACTGGCGGATGAAATATTTGGATATGCGGCGCCTCGGCCGTCACCTAGTTCGACATCCCAGATGTCGAAAGGACTGAAGGTAAGCAGGTTCACGCCTTGAATGAAAATTCGGGCGTTTTCCAGGCGTATGTGTTTCATCCAGCGGTCAGGCAGCGTGTACGATAATTCGACGTTCTTCAGGCGCAGGTAGCTGGTGTTTTTGAGCCACCATGTACTCTTCTCGTAGTTCATGTTGATTGTGCCTATCGAGAGGCGCGGGTAGAAGGCGTCCTGACGCGGATTCTGCTCGGTCCAGCGGTCGGTGATGTTACTCAGCAGGTTGCCACGGCCCGAGCCCTGAGCGAAAGGCAGCACACCCTCGCCGCTGAGCATGGCATCAACGTGTGCGGCACCTTGGAACATTGCCGTCAGCGAGAGGTTTTTCCATCCTACCGAGAATCCCACGCCGTATATTATTTCGGGAACGTTTCCCCAGCCGATTGGTACCTCGTCGTATTCATTTATCAAGCCGTCTCCGTTGATATCCTTGTACTTGATATCGCCCGGGCGCGTATCGCCCGTCTGTACGGGGGATGCGGCGATCTCCTCCTTGCTCTCGAATAGTCCAAGCGCGACGAGTCCGAATCGCTGTCCCACCTTGTTGCCTATGGTGCTCTGCCATGGATAGGCTGCGGTACTGTCGTCCTCGAGTACCTTGTTGCGGTTGAACGAGTAGTTGCCCATGACGCTGAGCGACCAGTCGCCCCACGTATTGGCGTAGTTTAGGGCAACCTCTATACCCTTGTTCTCCACCTTTCCGATGTTGCCATAGGGGTTGTTGATCATACCGAAGTATGACGGTATACTTTTACGGCGCAGGTATATGCCCTCGCGAGACTCTTTGAACAGGTCTACCTGAAGGCTGAGTTTGTTGTTCAACAGACGCATGTCCAAACCTATGTTGGTCTTGTCGGCGACCTCCCAGCTCACGTCAACGGCATACTCGTTGATGGCCGTTGTACCGTAGTTTTGGTCCATGTTCTTTCCGAAGTTGTATGACGTCGAGCCGTTGTCGGTCACGGTCGCTAGATATGCGAAACGGCGTCCGCTGATTTGGCTGTTTCCGACCTGACCCCATGTCCCTCGAAGTTTGAGGTATTGGATTATGTCGGTTGCACCTTCGAAGAATGGCTCGTTTGAGATCACCCAGCCCAGACCGAACGACGGGAAGAATCCGTATCGTTTATCGGGAGCGAAGTTCTCCGAACCGTTATATCCGAAGTTGAATTCGCCGAAGTAGCGGTTGTCGAACGAGTATGTGAAACGTCCCGAGAGTCCGCGGAACCGATATGGCAGGGCCTCCTCGACATTGGTTGCCTTGGTGTTGATTTCGTCGCTCTGGTTGAAAAGCAGCATGCCCGATACGTCGTGTCGGCCAAAGGTGTTCTTGTAGTTGAGAGCGGCTTCAAGGTATATTGTGCGGTCTCCCTTGGCGCTGAGTCCGTAGGCGAGGTTCTCGGTACCTTGGCGGGTCTGTTCAAAGAGCAGGTTTCCGTTGGCGTCGCGTCCTGTGGCATGATAAGTGTTGGGCGATTTGGTGAATCGGTTGCTGGTGTAGTTGTATGTGTCGAACGAGAACATACCTGTTATCGACAGACCCTTGTACAACTGTTGGGTGACACGCAGGTTTGAATATATCTGGCTTCTCCACTGGTTTGCATATCCGGTGGCGCCCAACTGTGCCACAGGGTTGAGGTCACCTCCCGAGAAGGCGCCGAGCTTGCCGTCGGGATACATCGGGGCGATGTATGTTGGCGGCGTGAAGTATGCCGATGAGAATATTGTTGACTGCGCTGCGGCCGGATAGTTGGCGTTGGCGAGGTATCCTTGGATTCCCAGCTTGATCTCCGTCGAGCGGAATGGGTTGAGTGTTAGACTTGTCGTGGCATTGTATCGACGGAAGAAGGTGTTGGAGTTGTAGTCCGCCAGTTTGGTGTCCTTGTACATTCCGTCCTCATCGTAGTATGCCAGTCCGATGTAATATACCGCCTTGTCGGAACCGCCCTGTATATTGATGTTTGCCGAGCGGTTGCGGCTGAAGTCGCGAAGAATCTCCTTCATCCAGTCTACGTTGGGATAGAGGTAAGGGTCTTCGCCCGAACGGGTCTTCTCGATTACCTCGCGGCTGTAGAGCCGGTTACCACCACGTGTGGTCGATGCTTCGTTTGACATTTCCATATAGACGGCGCCATCGACGAAGTCGGTGATCTTGGTGGGTTTGGTGAAGCCCTCGGTGTAGCGGACGCTGAATTTGGGGCTACCCTTCATGCCGCTCTTGGTGTTGATGATGATGACGCCGTTGGCTCCGCGTACACCATATACGGCCGTTGCCGAGGCATCTTTGAGAATGGTAAAGCTCTCGATATCCTCGGGGTCGACGTTGGCGAACGAGCGAGGTACGCCGTCAACGAGCGTTAGGGGCGTGCTCATGCTTGCCGTCAGGGTCGATATACCGCGTATGTATATCTCGGCGTCGTCGAAACCCGGCTCGCTTGTACGCTGTACCGATACCAGACACGAGACGCGGCCGATGAGACCATGGGTGAGGTTGGCAACGGGCGTTTTGAGGTCCCCGGCTTTGATGGTCTGCTGCGATCCGATGACGCTGATTTTTTTCTGCACACCGTATCCTACGACCTCTACGGCATCAAGTATGGCGTCATTGGGCTGTAGTTCGACATCTATGATACCGCGGCCCGAGACAGGTACATCTTGTGATTTGTAGCCTACATAACTAAACTCGAGCACTTCGTCGGGATATACGTCGAGCAGGTACTTGCCGTTGATATCCGATGCGGTTCCTACGGTTGGACGTGTCTTGCTCCACACGGTCGCGCCGATGAGCAGCTCACCGTTTGCGGCGCGTATGGTACCGGTAACGCGGCTGAGTTTAGTGTTTTTTTCCTTGTTGCCGTTTTCGGTGGCACTGGCTTTTCCGATGACGATCTGATGACCGGATATCTCCCATGTGTTCTGAGTCCCGGCAAAGAGAATCTTTAGGGTGTTTTCAATGGTCTGCTTGGTGACGTTGAGTGATACGAGATGAGACGCATCGAGTATGTCGTTGCGGTAGATGAAACTGTAGTCGCACTGTTGCTCGATCATGGCGAATACCTCTTTCATCGGGACATTCTGTACGCTGATGGTTATGAGGCTGCTCTTTTGATCCGATGTTTGTGCCGTTACGGGATGTGTAAGTCCGATAATGGCCATCAAAAACAGTGTCTTTATCCATAATGAGTAGGATAATTGCCTATTATCAAGACGATATGTCTCGATCTTGCTATTTTTGTTGTACATTTGCAAAGAATTGAAGTTTAAAGTTAGAAGCTTGAGATTCCTTTTCGCGCCGGGCAATGTGGGGACATTGTCCGGCTTGTTTTTTGGGAATGGTTAGTAGTTGGTTTTTACATAGGCAGGTGGTTTAAGTTTAGGTTGATTATTCTATGAGTGAGATCATGTATTGTCCGTTTCCCGATTGATGTATTCGTATTGGGGCAGTCAGCGAAAGAATACGTAACACGTCATTTACATCTGGTTGAAGCTCAAGTTTGCCTGAGATGGGCAGGTCGGCGACTGCATCGGTGTGGTCGATGTGGCAGTTGTAACGTCGCGCTATTCGCTCGAGAATGCTATTGAGAGGTTCGTTATCGCAGTTGATATATCCGTCTATCCACGAGATGAAATTGAGCGCGGATACCTTGTGTATGCCAATTTCCCCGTCTTTGTCTAGTATAGCTTGCTGGTCTGGAGCTATCTGTATCTCGTGCTCGGGCATCAATGTTGAGGTGACGCTAACGGCACCTGAGAGCAATACAACTTCGTGGGTGTTTTCCGGGCCATAGGATGACAGATAGAATTTCGTTCCCAGTACACGTACGTTCATATCCCCCGAATGGACGATGAACGGGTGTGACGGATCATGTGCAACCTCCATATATACTTCGCCCTCGATGTGTATTTCTCTTGTATCTCCGTTGAAGGTCGTCGGATATACAAGTTTTGATCCGGCATTGATCCAGATACGGGTTCCGTCGGAAAGCGTTAGGTGTGACTGCCGGCCGAATGGAACAAGCAATTGATTGAAAGGAGTATCGCCTTTGGCGGCGGAGATGGCTTCCTCTCGACCGTTGATCTTGATGCAATTCCCGTCGTATATGATGGTTGGATTCGTTTCCGAAAAGAGAATATTTTTTCCTTCAGGCAGCAGCAACTCCACATTTTCCCGAGTGAAGTCCGGGGAAGTGGTTAGCTCGGTGAAAGTCTTTATGTCGATTTCGGACGAGTCGTAATTCCATAACCTGATGGAGTATATCATAATACAAATCATTGCGGCTGCAGCGATTCGTATGCCGATGGTTCTAAGATTGTTGCGAGCAGTGGGCTTGGCCACAGAAGGGGTAATGCGAGCCTTGAATGTATGGTATGCTTGTTCAGCGTTGTAATGTGATGAATTGGTGTGTGAGTTACCCCACTCTCGGTATATGCGCGTGAACGTGCGGCGGTGTGTTTCAGAGGCTCGAAGCCAGTCGAGCAGATTCCGGCTCTCGGATTCAGAGAGAGGGCTACCATTGAGCAGTCGGTGAATCAACTCTTCCATATAATGCGGCGTTTTTAGGTTAACTTCTATATTTAGTACGCAAAAATTGGTTATTACCCTACGTAAATTCTTGCTTTTTTGCTTTGGAAGGGCATTTGTGAGATAAATATGCTGTTTGGTTGGGGTGCTTTTGAAACTTTTAGAGTGACGGTTTCTGTGGCGATTATGGCGCAGTTATAATAGTTGGGAACTCTACTATTCGATTATATTGGTTGAAAGAGATGTATGTCCCGGTATGGATACCGATTGTCATGGGGTAATATTGGCCTTACTTTTTGTAAGCCAAATATGTTATCGAAAAAGGGGCTTGATTGGTATGACCGTGAGTTATAAGTTCTTTTGGATAGATTGCGATGGTTGAAATATTTGCTGTGTTACATTGAGGTGCCGTAGTGTCTCGTGCGCTCTGATGAGGTGAAATCACTGATGGTATTTTCGTCGTTATTAGGACTATGATGTGCGTATCGCCCGTCTCTGTGCTGCGCGTCCGGGCAGGATGCGCCTCGGCATTAAAATCAAGCAAGCTTGTTTTACTGCTCCCGGCTTTCACTATCTTTGCATCGGCATAACATCTTCCGACATGACGACAATACTCATAGCCATACTGTTGCTGGCCCTGCTGCCCGACATCTACATCTGGCACCTGCTCTCGCGTGCCGGCGTGGCCGCGGGATGGGGCGTTGCGGCGCTGCTGCCTACTGTGCTGCTGCTGGCCATGGCGGCCGCAGCCGCCGCGGGGTACATGAACCCCGCCACGATGAAGACCTTTTTCGGCGTGCTGCTCTGCGTGACGCTGCCCAAGCTGCTCTTCACGCTGGTATCCGTTGCGGGGCGCTGTGCGGCGCTGTGGCTGCCCTCGGCGGCGCACCGTGCCGACGTGGCGGCCGCCGTGCTGGCCGCGGCGCTGGCGCTGGCCTTCCTCTACGGCTTTGTCTTCGGCTGGCGACGCATCACGGTGCGCCATGTCGAGGTGGTCTCGCCGCACCTGCCCGAGGCCTTCGACGGCTACCGCGTGGCCCATATCTCCGACCTGCATGTGGGCACATGGGGCGACGACACGGCCTTCCTCGGCCGTTTCGTGGGGCGGGTGAACGCCCTGCATCCCGACGTGATACTCTTCACGGGCGACCTGGTCAACATGTTGGCCTCGGAGGTCGGGCCCCACATGGGTGTGCTGTCGCGTCTTGAGGCCCGCGACGGGGTCTTCTCGGTGCTGGGCAACCACGACTACTGCGAGTACGGCCGCTACGATACGCGCGACGGCGCCCTGCGCCAGCGCGACACGCTCATCGCCCGCGAGGGTGAGATGGGCTGGCGGTTGCTGCGCGACGGGAATGTGGTCTTGCGGCGCGGCGGCGACTGCATGGCCCTCATCGGCGTCGAGAACACGGGGCGCCCGCCCTTCCCCGCGCGCGGCGACCTCGGCAAGGCGCTGGAGGGGGTGCCTGCCGAGGCTTTCAAGATACTGCTCTCGCACGACCCCTCGCACTGGCGCAGCGAGGTGCTCCCCGCGACGGACATCGACCTCACCCTCTCGGGCCACACCCATGCCGTGCAGCTGCGCGTGGGTGGCTTCTCGCCCGCCCGATGGGTGTATCCCGAGTGGGGCGGCCTCTACCGCGAGGGCGACCGCGCGCTGCATGTCTCGGTGGGTGCGGGCGGCACGGTGCCCTTCCGTCTGGGGGCGTGGCCCGAGATTACGATACTGACCCTGCGGCGGCGGTAATCCCTGCCCCGCGATATGCGAAAAGCAGCCTTGCGACACCGTGTCGCAAGGCTGCTTCCGTAATGTGGCCGTGGCGGCCGCTATCGGCGGCAGCGGCCCGTGAGGTTCATTATACCCTCGATGAAGACCATCGGGTGCGTCGGCGCGCCGGGCAGCCACAGGTCGACCCTGTGGCGCTCGAAGAACGAGCGGTCGACGGCGCGGCTTTCGGCGAAGAGCCCGCCCGAGCAGGCGTCGGCGCCGCAGGCGACTATGATCTTGGGGTCGGGCACGGCGTCGTAGCATATGTCGAGCGCGGCGGCCATATTGCACGACACGGGGCCGGTGATGACCACGCCGTCGGCATGGCGGGGCGAGGCGGTGAAGTCGACGCCGTAGCGGCCGAAGTCGAAGTTGACGTTGCCCGTGGCGTTGAGCTCCATCTCGCACGAGGCGTCGCCGCCGGCCGACACCTGTCGCAGCTTGAGGGCGTGGCCGAAGAGCCGCGGTATCTCCTCGCGGACGCAGTCGTGGCGGAACGCTATGGCCGTGTCGCCGGGGCGCACGACGAGCGCCTCGCGTGAGGCCGAGCCCATGCGGTAGTCGTTCGTGAAGCGTATGTTGCGCGGGGCGCGCAGGGCGCACTCGCCGCAGAAGAGGCAGCGCCCGAGGTCGAGCGTGAAGGGCGCCGCCGTTATTGCCCGCGTGGGGCATATGGCGGCTGCGGCCTCGACGTCCGACATGTCGTCGGTGGCGGTGAGCTCGGGGCGACCGCGGAACTCGTCGGTGAGCGTTACGTTCTTCAGGTCGGGTATGTATTGCGTGCCGTGGCTGCGCAGGACCTTTATCTTGGGTAGTATCATGGCGTAATCGTTTTGTGGCGGCTACAGGTCGTGGCCGCAGTACGACAGGTTGAAACTCTTGTTGCAGATGGGGAAGTCGGAGATGCCCTCGCCGCGCACGGCCAGCGCCAGCGCCAGCCAGTTGTGCAGGCTGGGGTCCTTGACGCGGTAGTCGGCTATGCGGCCCCGGCCGTCGGTTACGGCTACGTGGCACAACTCCCCTCGCCATGCCTCGACGAGACCCACGGCCAGCGAGTCGGGCGCGAGACCTTGTTCGTAGTCGGGACGGGGCATCTGCGCCGCGGGGGCGTATGACTCCAGCATGCGGTCGATGTATTCGACCGACTGCAGCACCTCGCGGCAGCGCATCATCAGGCGCGCCATCACGTCGCCGTGACGCTTGACGATGCTCTCGTGTGCGATCCCGCGGGCGAATATTCCCGAGGGGTGCGACACGCGCAGGTCGCGCTCAACGCCGCTGGCGCGTGCCGCCAGGCCCACGCCCCCTATGCGCAGCATCTCGGCGCGCGGCACCACGCCGCACTGCTCGTAGCGTGCCAGCAGCGTGGGCGAGCTCTTTATGTCCTGCCGCACCTCGTTGTAGCGGCGCGCTATCTCGGCCACGTTGCGGCGTATCATGGTGACCTTCTCGGCCGTCAGTGGCTTGTTGGTGCCGAAGGGGCGTACGAGGCCCTTGCCGAAGCGGTTGCCGCACCACGCCTGCGTGGTGTTTATGGTCATCGTGCGCAGCGCCTCGCACGCCACCTGCCCCAGCTGGTAGCCCACGTCCATCGACAGGGCGCCCGTGTCGGCTATGTGCATGGCCATGCGCTCGAGTTCGAGCGCCACGGCGCGTTCGGTGACCAGGGCCTCGGGCGCGGCCTGTGCGGCCAGCTTCTCCACCGCCTCGGCGAAGGCCGTGGCGCCGGCTACGGCCGTGTCTCCGGCTATGGACTCGGCCAGCGCCGACTGCCGCAGGCGGTTGCCGGTTGCCGCCATCAGCTTCTCGATGCCGCGGTGCTGGTATCCGAGCGCTATCTCGAGGTGGAGCACCGTCTCGCCGTTGCAGATGAAGCGGAACGCGCCCGGCTCGATGATGCCGGCGTGGATGGGGCCCACGTTCACCTCGTGGAGCGAGTCGCCCTCGATGGTGTAGAACGGGTAGTTGGTTATGTTGGCGCGGCGGTCGCGGCGGTCGGCGGGCAGGCGCAGGGGCTTGTCCCAGGGCATCGAGTCGAAGCGCACGCCGTAACGCTCGGCTATGTCGCGCTCGAAGGGGTGCGCGGCGGGGCGCAGCGCCGTGAGCGAGGGCAGTGGCGCCTCGTCGTGGTATCCCATCGCGAACGACGAGACGAGTATCTTGTGGTCGGCGTCGTCGAGCAGTATGACGTAGAAACGCAGCCGCTCGCCCTCCTCGCGGGCGAAGTAGTGTGCCAGGTGGTATCGCTCCTGCGCCAGGCGGTCGGCCAGATCGTCGTACAGTTCGCCGTACGGCAGCTCGGGTATGTCGGCCAGAGGTACGGCCGGCGAGGTGTTGTCAGTGGTGAGGTATCGGGCCATGGTTACATGTTTGCTATAAGGTCAATGATGCGTCGCAGCGGTTCGGGCTGCCAGAAGCCGGCGACCAGGGCCGCGGCCAGCAGCGTGAGGGCGCTGTATGAGAGGCGCGAGTCGATCTTCGACAGGTGCAGCTCGTCCTGGTTGGGCTGGTAGCACAGCTTGATTATGCGGTAGCATATCGAGTAGATGACGATGCAGAGCAGCAGCACGATGACGGCGGCGAGCCACCATGCGCCGTCGGCGAGTGTCTGCGAGAGTATCATCAGCTCCGAGACGAAGAGCGGCGAGGGCGGGAATGCCAGCACGGCCACCATGCCGACGATCATGCCTATTGCTCCGATGCGGTTGATGTTGATGTAGTCGCCGATGCGGTTTATTCGGTAGCCGTTGTATATCTGCCTTACGACGGCCATCTGCAGGAAGAGGCTGCTCTTGATGAGGGTGTGGCATGCCACGTGCAGTATTGCGGCCCAGGCGCCTATGCCGCCCACGCCGAGGCCTATGGCGGCGATGCCCATGTTCTCGACGGTCGAGTAGGAGAGGAAACGCTTGTAGTTGTTCGTTCGGCGCAGGAAGAGCGCGCCCACGGCCAGGCTCAGCACGCCGATGAGGATCATCACGTGGCGCACCCAGTCGAATACCTCCGAGGCGGCGAAGAGCCGGTATATGCGGAATATGGCCAGGAAACCGGCGTTTACCAGTCCCGTCGATATTAGGGCCGATGCGGGGGCCGGCGCGGCGAAGTTGGCGTCGACGCCTATGGTGTAGAGCGGGAAGATCTCCATCTTGCAGCTGTATCCCGTGAGTATGAGCAGGAAGGCGGTCTTCAGGTAGAGCGGGTTGCCGTCGGCCACCATCGTGCGCAGGGCGGCGTAGTCGAGCGACTGGTTCTGCACGGCGGCGCTGAGCATCAGTATGCCGAGGTAGGCGATGGCGATGCCCGTCGAGCATACGAACAGATACTTCCACGTGGCCTCGAGCGACGCCTCCGAGCGGCGGTGGTATATGATTCCGGCGGCGCTGAGCGTGGTGGCCTCCATGAGGATCCACGTCACGGCCATGTTGTCGGCGAAGTAAACGCCCGTGATTGCGGTGGTGAGCATCATCAGCAGGGCGAAGTATACGCGGTAGGTCTTCAGGTCGTCGTCCCTGAGGTATCGCTCCGAGTGCAGGGCGACGAAGGTGGCCACTACGGCCATCAGCAGGTAGAAGAAGGTGCCTGCGGTGTCGAAGGTGAAGAATCCGCCCGACGAGGTGCCGTAGAGTCCCCCGCCGAGGAGCATGGCGGCGAAGGCGGCGTGCACGGTGAAGTGCAGCGTGCAGAGCAGGTGTACCGTGCGGCGGCTGCGTGCGAAGAACGCGGCGGCGGCAGTGGCGGTCCACAGTGCGAAGAAGAGGTATATCATTGTTTGGTTCTTTTGCGTGTTAGTCCTTAACGTGAGTGAGCGAGTCGCTGTCGACGGAGTGTATCTTGTCGTCGACCTTGGTCATGAACATGCCGAGCATGAGCACCGAGATGAGGATGTCGAGCAGTATGGCCGTGTTGATAAGTATCGGCATCTCGACGCCTATGGCCATCGAGAAGAGGAACACGCCGTTCTCGATGACGAGGAATCCCACCATGTGGGTGAAGATGCGCGAGCGCAGCACGATGAGGATGAGCCCGCTGAGCAGGGCGTAGAGCGCCACGCCGAAGAATATCATGTGCACCGACTGGTCGGCCACGTAGTAGGTGGTGACGGCGCTGGCGGCCAGTGCCGCGCCCGAGAGCATCAGGGCGTTGAAGTGGGTCGATCCCGACTTGCTGACGCGGTTGATCTTCGTCTTGCGGATCACGCGCATGAGGATGGCGGGCACGATCAGGGCCTTGAATATGAGCGTCTCGAGTATGACGAACGACAGTTCGACCCAGTCGAGCGAGTGGAGGCGCAGCAGGGCTATGCCGAGCAGGATCCAGCCCTGGAAGGCGATGATCGAGGCATAGTTGCGGAAACGCTCGACGATCGACAGATAGATGAGCGTTATGACGTATAGTATTATGAGCGATAGAAGCATTGCGTCAGATGTTTATGTCGAGTTGCAGCAGGTATCCTATGAAGAATATGAGGGCGGCCAGCGCCGATATGGTCACCATGAAGGTGGTGTTGCGCGAGAGCTTGTTGCGCGCCTGTGTCGATTCTACGATGCCCACCGACACTCCCGTGAGCAGTATCGCCACGGGGGCGGCGAACCACCACTTGAAGCAGCTGACGGTGGCGATGGCGTTGGCGGCGATCATCGAGAATGCGGCGGTCTTGAGCCAGCCGCCGATGCGTATCATCAGCATGTCGATGCCGCCGTAGTCGAGGCACATGACCTCGTGTATCATCGTCAGCTCGAGGTGCGTGCGCGGGTCCTCGACGGGGACGCGGCCCGCCTCGACGAACGTTATGCGCAGGAAGAGGTATGCCGCCAGCAGCATCACCAGCGTCAGATGGAGGTCGAACGACTGCTTGACGGCGAAGATGTCGGCGAAGGTGGTGTATCCGCAGAACATGGCCAGCGTGGCGAAGCCTATCATCAGCGCGGGCTCGATCAGGGCGCCGTAGAGCGCCTCGCGCGAGGCTCCCATCCCCTCGAACGACGATCCGGTGTCCATTGCGGCCAGTATGAGGGCGGCGCGTGCCAGCGCCAGCGTGTAGGCGAAGCAGATGATGTCGCCCTCGAACGAGATTATGGGTTCGAGGTCGGCCACGGGTATGAGCAGCGTGGCCGTGATGGCGGCGGCCAGGTATACGGCCGGGGCCACGCGGAAGAGCAGCGTTGTGGTGTGCGAGTAAACGGCGCCCTTTGCGGCCAGCAGCCGCGCGTCGCGCAGGTGCTGGAAGAAGCTGACGCCCTTTCGCCCGGCCAGGCGCGCCCGCAGGCGGTTGATTACGCCGGGGATGGCTATTGCGACGGCTGCCATGAGCAGCGTGTTGAGCAGTGTCTTGACGATCATGGCCTTAAAGTATGTTGAAGAGTGAGAGTACGAACACCAGCACCAGGAACATCAGGGCGAAGAATATGTAGTTGTTTATCTTGCCCGTTCGCAGGCGCATGATTCGCTGGTTTATCATGCGCAGCATCTCGATCCACCACGCCGAGAAGAGGCGTCCTACGCGGTCCTTGTGGCGCACGTTGTAGTTGCGGACGGCCGGGGGGAATATCTCGCCCTTGTCGACGACGCGGCCCTCCACGATGTCGCTGTTGAAGGTCGAGGCGAGGCTTTCGAGGCCCTCGGCGAACGATTCTCCCGTGTACTGCATGCGGGCGTCGGGGGCGGTGAAGCCGCATCCCCACGTGGGTCCCTGCGTGACGTTGCGGCGGCGCTGTGCGCGCACCTTCACGGTGTAGAGCAGTGCGGCGAGGATTATGAGCAGCGCGGCGGTGAGCGACACGCGCGTGAGCGTGGGCGCCACGTCGGCCTCGACCAGATATACGGCCGCGGGCGAGAACTCGGCCGCGGCGGCCGACACCACCCTCACGGCATACTGGGGCAGCAGGCCCGCCATTATGATGCCGGCGGCGGGTATGGCCATGGCTCCGAGGCGCAGGCCCTCGACCTCGCGTACGCTGTTCATGCCCTCGTGTCGGGGCGAGCCGAGGAATATCACGCCGAAGAGCTTGGCGAATGCCAGCAGCACGATGCCGCCGATGAGGGCCAGGGCGGTTATGCCGCCCACGGCATAGAGCACGTTCACGCCGTTGCTGACGCTGTCCATCATGCCCAGGTATATGAGGAACTCGCCCGCGAAGCCGTTCAGGGGCGGCAGGGCGCATATGGCGGCCGTGGCCAGCAGGAACAGCGCCGCCGTGACGGGCATGCGCTTGGCGGCGCCGCCGAAGTGGTCGAGCAGCGTGGTGTGCATCTGCGAGTAGAGGTTGCCCGCGCCGAAGTACAGCAGCGACTTGAAGAGCGAGTGGTTGAGCGTGTGCAGCAGGGCGCCGCAGAGGGCTATCGACGCCACGACGGGGTCGTCGGCCCCGGCGCCGAGGGCGGCTACGCCCAGGGCGATGAATATGATGCCGACGTTCTCCATGCTCGAGTATGCGAGCAGCCGCTTGGCGTCGTTCTGCGCGGCGGCCTGCACGGCGCCCCACAGTCCCGTCACCACGCCCACGGCCAGCAGGATGATGCCGGCGGTGTGGAGCTGCCCCACCTCGGTGATCTCGCCCGCGACGCGTATGATGCCGTAGACGCCCGTCTTGATCATCACGCCCGACATGAGGGCCGAGACGTGCGACGGAGCGGCGGGGTGAGCCTCGGGCAGCCATACGTGCATGGGGAATATTCCGGCCTTCATGCCGAATCCGATGAGGAATATGACGAAGAGCGAGAGCGTGTGCCGCGAGGCGTAGCAGTATGGCAGCGCGTCGAAGTCGGCCGTGCCGCACACGGCGTCGATGTCGGCGAAGCCCGCCACGAGGAACACGAACCCGACGTGCATCATTATCAGGTAGGTGAGGGCGGCGCGCAGCACCTCGGGGCGCTGGGCGTCGAAGAGAATGAGCAGGAACGAGGCTATGGTCATCATCTCCCATCCGAAGAGGAACGAGAATCCGCCGCTCGACGTGACGACCATCATCATCGAGACGACGAGCGCCACGAGCGAGAGGTAGTGCAGCGAGAACTGCACCGACGACTTCTTGCCGTAGTAGTGCTTCATGTACCCGCACGAGTAGAGCGATGCGGATACCGACGATATGACTATTATCAGGAGGAAGAGGGCCGACAGCGGGTCTACCGTGAGGCTCTCGGGGCCGAACAGGGGTCCCTGCATTCGGGCCAGTTGCAGCGTCTCGCCCGTGGCGAGGCACCTTGCGGCTGTTGCCGCGGCGGCTACCGCGGCGGCTGTGGTTGCGGCGGTTGCGGCCCAGGCCTTCCAACGCACGGGCAGGGCGAATATTATCGCCGCCAGCAGTGCGAAGGCCAGTAACAGATGGAGATACATGTGTCTACGATATGTTTGTCAATCAATGGCAATTGTGGCCGTATTCCGTGCGCCGGGGGGGGTGTCCGCGGCGGCGGAGTGCGGTCTTTACTGTGTCTGAAAACGGGCGCTACAGGGCATTTGCCACCGATGTCATGACCACGGCGGCGACGGCGGCGGTTTCGGTGCGGAGGCGCTGGCGGCCGAGGGTCACGGCACGGAAGCCGTTGCGGGCGGCGAGGGCTATCTCCTCGGGCGAGAAGTCCCCTTCGGGGCCTATCATGATGACCGACTCTATGCCCTTGCCGACGGCGCGGGGAAGGTATATCTTCTCATCGGGGCTCTCGGCGCAGTGGGCTATGAGGCGCACGGGGGCAACGGTCGCGGCGACGAACTCCGCAAACGGGGTCATGGGGTCGAGCTGCGGCAGGAAGGCCTTGAGCGACTGTTTCATGGCCGAGACGACAATACGGCGGGCGCGCTCGTCGTTTATCGAGCGTCGTTCGCTGTGGTTGCACCTGAGGGGCACGATGCGCGTTACGCCCACCTCGACGGCCTTTTCGAGGAACCACTCGAAACGGTCGATATTCTTTGTGGGGGCTACGGCCATTGTGAGCGTATATGGGAGTCGTTCGTAGTCGGGGATTGTCTCCACGACCTCGACGGTGCAGTGTTTGGGTGCGGCCTCGACGATGCGGGCGCGGTAGAGCGTGCCGCGGCCGTCGGTCAGGTGGAGCGTGTCGCCCGCGCCCATGCGCAGCACGCGGACGCAATGTTTCGACTCCTCCTCGCCGAGCGTATGCAGGGGCGGAACGATGTCGGGGGCGTAGAATAGTTGCATTGCTGTTGTGGGTTGATGCTTGTTGCGGCAAAGATAGTGAAAGCCGAGAGCAGAAACAAATCGGAAACTCCGTTTCCAGATTTGGTTATGCCGGGCGCATCCTGTTTAAGTCGAAGTCAAAAACAGCGAAAGCATGGCGGCGCTGCAAATCAAATACCCTCTTTCGAGGGGCTGTGCGGTGATTATACTTTTATTATGCGGCCGAATGTCGAGACCCGTGCGCGGGAAGTGAAGGGAAGAATCGGTGGCGGCCGATGCGGGCGAAACGGTATATTTTTGTATTTTTGTAGTCGGGCCGCGCTGCCAGCCGCAAAAAAGTGTATCTATGAGAGGAATATTGGGATTATCGTTTACATTGATTTTGGCCATGACATTTACTTCGTGCAACCGTAAGACGACCGAGACGGAGAATCAGCTTCTGGTCGAGACGTGGGATACGCCCTTCGGGGTGCCGCCCTTCGACCGTATCTCGACGGGGGATTTTGCGCCGGCGCTGGAGCAGGGCATGTCGCTGCACAACGAGCAGATCGACGCCATCGTCACGTCGAAGGAGCGCCCGACGTTCGACAACGTGATTGCGGCGTATGACAATTCGGGCCGTATCCTGTCGCGTGCGTGGACTATTTTCGGCATGCTGAACGCGGCCGACACCAATGAGGAGATGCAGGCGGTGGCGGCACGGATGTCGCCGCTGATGACGGCTCACTATGACGCCATTATGATGAACGACGCGCTCTTTGCGAAGGTGCGTGAGGTTTATGATGGCCGTATGTCTGCGGGGCTTACGGCCGAGCAGCTGCGGCTGACGGAGAAGACCTACGACGGGTTCGTGCGGGCGGGGGCATTGCTTTCGGCGGAGCAGAAGCAGCGCCTCAAGCAGATAAACTCACGCCTTTCGGAGTTGTCGGTGACCTTTGCGGAGAATCTTCTGGCCGAGAACAACGCATATACTCTGGAGGTTGCCGTTGACAGCCTTGTGGGGCTTCCGCCGACGGTGCGGGATGCGGCTCTGGATGCGGGCGAGGCCCGCGGCCGCAAGGGACGCTATATCTTCACTCTCGACAAGCCGAGCATGATCCCCTTCCTTACCTATGCGAAGAACCGCGCGCTGCGGCGCGAGATATACGAGGCCTACCTTACGCGGTGCAACCACGACGACGAACACGACAACAAGGCCGTGGTGTCGGAGATGGCGCGCCTGCGCAGCGAGAAGGCCCGTCTTCTGGGCTACGACAGCTATGCGGCCTATGTCACGGCGGACGAGATGGCGGGCACGCCCGAGGCCGTCTATGCCGTTCTGGATGAGATCTGGACACCGGCTCTGGAGCGTGCGCGTGCCGAGGTCGAGCGTATGGAGCCGCTGCTGCGGCGCGACGAGGGGAGCGAGGCGACGCTGGAGCCGTGGGACTGGTGGTACTATGCCGAGAAGGTGCGCGAGGCCGAGTATGACATCTCGGAGAGCAAGGTGCGCGACTACCTGTCGCTGGACAACGTCAAGGGTGGTATCTTTTTCCTTGCCAACCGCTTGTACGGCATTACGTTCCGACCCGTTACGGTGCCCCTCTACAACGAGGAGTGCGAGGCATACGAGGTGCTCGATACGGACGACACGACGCTCGGCATCCTCTATTTCGACTTCCACCCGCGTGCGGGCAAGCAGGGGGGCGCGTGGTGCGGCACCTTCACCGAGCCCTCTTTTGACGGCGAGGGGCGGCGTCAGGGCCCTGCCGTGAGCGTCGTATGCAACTTCACGCCGCCGTCGGGACGCACGCCGGCGCTGCTGTCGCTGGACGAGACGCAGACGCTCTTCCACGAGTTCGGGCATGCGCTGCACTGCCTCTTCTCGGAGGTGCGCTATCGCGGCCTGTCGGAGGTGGAGGGTGACTTCGTGGAGCTGCCGTCGCAGATAATGGAGAACTGGGCGCTGTCGCCCGAGTTGCTGCGACAGTATGCCGTCAACTACCGCACGGGCGAGGTGATGCCCGAGGAGATGATCGAGCGCATCGAGCGCAGCCGCCTCTTCAATACGGGCTTCACGACTACGGAGCTTGTGGCGGCGGCGCTGTCGGATATGGATATCCACTCGCTGACGGACGGCGAGGTGGGCGACGTGAACGCCTTCGAGCGTGAGGCGCTTACCGTAAAGAGGGGACTTATCCCGCAGATCGCGCCGCGCTACCGCTATCCCTATTTCAGCCATATCTTCGACGGCGGCTATGCCTCGGGATATTACTTCTATATCTGGGCGGAGGTTCTGGACAAGGATGCCTTCCAAGCCTTTGTCGAGAGCGGCGATTTGCTGAGCCGCGATGTGGCGGAGCGTTTCCGCCGCGAGATACTCTCGCGCGGCGGCAGCCGCAGCGGTATGGATATGTACCGGGCTTTCCGCGGGGCCGATCCCGACGACAAGGCGCTGCTTCGCGCCCGTGGATTTATCGAGGACGTACCTTCGGCCGGGACGGATACCCTCCGACTGGATGTGGGCGTCGTGGATACGCGTGCGCAGGCACGGGCACGGGCCGAGCGGTCGCGCCGCGAGCGTGCCGAGGCGCGTGCGGCCGACTCGCTGGCACGCCTGCGCGAGGCCGACTCTCTGGCGGCCTTGGGCCTTACGGCTGAGGATGATGCCGAGATGGGTAACGAATAATATGAAGAGAATATGAATAGCGACAACGACAATAATATGACAGAGGGTGCGCAGCGGCGCAATCCCCTTCTTGAGGAGTGGCATACGCCCCATGCGACGCCTCCCTTTTCGCATATAGGCGTCGGGGATTACCTCCCGGCCTTCGAGGCTGCTATCGCGGCCTCGCGTGCGGAGGTTGCGGCCATAGCGTCGAATGCCGCGCCCGCGACCTTTGAGAATACGGTTGCGGCGCTGGAGCGTCAGGGTGCGCTTCTGGAGCGCGTCTCGGGTCTCTTCTTCAACCTGCGCGAGGCCGACACCTCGGACGAGATGGAGGAGGTTGCCGAACGCGTGCAGCCCGCGCTGACGGCCCTGAGCAACGACATAGGGCTCGACGCGGGGCTTTTCGCCCGTGTGAAGGCGGTGTGGGAGGGCCCGCGCGAGGGGCTCTCGGAGACGGACATACGTCTTCTGGAGCAGACATATAAGGGTTTCGTCCGTTCGGGCGCAGCCCTCTCGGAGGAGGATAAGGCCCTTTACAGACAATATACCGAGGAGCTCTCGGCCGCGACGCTCCGCTTCGGCCGCAACACGCTGGATGCGACGAATGCCTTTGCGGTGAACATAACAGACGCGGAGCAGGTAGCGGAGCTTCCGGAGTTCGTGCGCGAGATGATGGCGGCGGATGCCGCGGCGCGCGGCGAGGAGGGGTGGACGGTGACGCTCAAGACCCCGAGCTACCTCCCCTTCATGACCTACTCGTCGCAGCGCGGGATCAAGGAGCGCCTCTACCGCGCCTATAATTCGCGTGCTCTGGGGGGCGAGTGGGACAACGGGCCCCTTATCGAGCGCATCGTGACGCTTCGCGGCCGCATAGCGCGGCTGCTGGGCTACGACACCTATGCCGACTATGTTCTGGCGGAGCGTATGGCGGGGTCGACGGCGGCGGTGCGGTCGTTTCTGGAGGAGCTGCGCACGGCGACGCTCTCATGGGCGCATCGCGACGTGGAGACGGTCGCGGCCTATGCGCGCGAGCAGGGGCTGACCTCGGAGATGATGCCGTGGGACTGGGCCTACTATACCGAACGCTACAAGTCGGCGCACTACGCCGTGGATGACGAGCAGGTGAAACCCTACCTGCGGCTGGATAATGTGGTGCGTGGCGTCTTCCTGCTGGCGGAGCGGCTCTACGGCCTGCATTTCACCCGCGCCGAGGGTGTCGATGTCTACCATCCCGACGTGGAGGCCTACGAGGTGACGGATGCCGACGGAAGCTTCCTTGCGGTGTTGTATCTCGATTTCTTCCCGCGTGCGTCGAAGCGGTCGGGGGCGTGGATGACCGAGTTCCGCGGCACGAGCCGCACGGCCGACGGCGTCGAGACGCGGCCTCTGGTGTCGCTGGTGATGAACTTCACGCGGCCGACGGCCTCGACGCCCTCGCTGCTTACGTTCGACGAGTTGACGACGCTGCTGCACGAATTCGGACATGCGCTGCACGGGATGCTGGCACGCGGGGAGTACGAGTCTCTGAACGGCACCAACGTCTGCCGCGACTTCGTGGAGCTGCCGTCGCAGATGATGGAGTATTGGGCCACGGAGAAGGAGTATCTCGACCTCTGGGCCGAGCACTACCTGACGGGCGAGCGCATACCCGCAGACCTTGTCGGACGCATCGTTGCGGCGAAGAACTACCTTGCGGCCTATGCCAACGTGCGTCAGGTGTCGTTCGGTCTTATCGACATGGCGTGGCATACGCTCCGCGGGGCGTGGAGCGGCTCGGTCGAGGCGTTCGAACGCGAGGCGGCACGCTCGGTGCAGGTCATGCCTGCGGTGGAGCATACGGCCATGAGCACATCCTTTACGCATATCTTCGCCGGGGGCTATGCGGCGGGTTATTACGGTTACAAGTGGTCTGAGGTATTGGCTGCCGACGCCTTCTCTCTCTTCCGCGAGCGGGGGATCTTCGACCGCGCTACGGCCGCAGCCTTCCGCCATCTGCTCGAACAGGGCGACCAGCGTCCCGCGATGGATATATATGTCGAGTTCCGCGGCCACCGTCCCGCCACCGAGGCCCTTATCCGCGAGATGGGTATCGGCACGGAGAATGAAGGCACGGAGAATTGCGGTGCAGATAATGAAGGTACGCAGGATACCGAGAAGACAACCCCCGAAAAGAAGTAAACCCCGAAAAGAATTAAAACCCAAAAATAAGTGTATAGAGAGATGAAAATCAGAGCAAGAGTGATTCTGGCGGCTGCGGCCGTGTTGTGTACGGTGGCCTCATACGGGCAGAAGCGGAGCGGCAACCCCATATTCGAGGGGCGCTATGCCGACCCAGAGGGTGTGGTCTTCGGCGACACCTATTGGATCTATCCCACCTATTCGGCACCATTTGACGATCAGCTGTTCTTCGACGCCTTCTCGTCGAAGGATCTGGTGAAGTGGACCAAGCATGAGCGTATCATCGACTCGTCGCGTATAAAGTGGCTGCGGCGTGCGTTGTGGGCCCCCGCCGCCATAGAGAAGGATGGAAAGTATTATCTCTTCTTCGGTGCGAACGACGTGCATGAGGGCGAGATCGGCGGCATAGGCGTAGCCGTGGCGGACAATCCCGCAGGGCCGTTCGAGGACTATCTGGGCAAGCCCCTTATCGGTGAGATCATCAACGGCGCGCAGCCCATCGACCAGTTCGTATTCAAGGACAAGGACGGCACGCTCTACATGTATTACGGCGGCTGGCGCCACTGCAATGTCGCCAAGTTGCGTGACGACCTGCGCGGGTTCGTCCCATTCGACGACGGCGAGACCTTCAAGGAGGTTACGCCCGAAGGTTATGTCGAGGGTCCGTTCATGTTCATCCGCGACGGCAAGTATTACTTCATGTGGTCGGAGGGCGGCTGGACAGGCCCCGACTACCGTGTGGCGTATGCCGTGTCGGACAACCCGCTGGGTCCCTTCGTGCGTAAGGGCGTGATCCTGCGCACGGATGAGAATGTGGCTACGGGTGCGGGTCACCACTCTGTGATTCACAACCCCCGCAGCGGCAAGTATTATATCGTCTATCACCGTCACCCTCTGGGCTCGACCGACGGCAACGACCGCGTTACGTGCATCGACCTTCTGGAGTTCGACGAGAACGGCGATATCCTGCCCGTGAAGATGACCTTCGAGGGCGTCGGCCGCGACAAACTCAAATAGGGAACTCAAATAAAGGAGTCGAGTCGCGTACTCAAACAACTGAGCGACCCGTCAACAGGAAACAAGCCGCAGAGTTTATGCTCTGCGGCTTGTTTTTATTCTTTTCTACTCTACGGTTCCTATATCAACTCCTTCACACTCACTTATACACACTCTCTCTTGTCCATTTATCGAGCCACTCTTATTCGGCCCTCTCTTGCTCGGCCCTCTCTTGCTCGGCGTTGTCTTATTCGGCTCCCTCTCACTCGGCTCCCTCTCGCTCGGCCCCTTCACTCGGCCCCTTCACTCGGCCCCCTCGCTCGGCTCCCGTTAGGCGTTGCGGTTGTAGCGGAAGGTGTTCTTCACCACGCCCGCATGCTCGAGGAAGTAACGCTGGGCCTTGAGCAGGTTGCGCGCCTGAAGGATCATGGTCTTGGTCTCGCTCAGGACGGTGAGGTAGAGCATGCTGGCCTTGGTGTTGCCCTCGCCCTCGTTTATACGCATAAGCTCCGACTTGATGGTGGCGGCGATGCGCTCGAACAGGTCGTCACGCATGATGAGCACGGTGTCTATCTCCGAGAAGTCGTTGGTGGTGAGCATGCGGTTGATGCTGCCGTATATCTCGGCCACCTCGTCGTTTATGCGCATCAGGTCGGATGTCTGCTCGCGCGAGAGACCCTCGTGGTTGTTGTCTATGTGTTCGTATGCGGGGCGTGTGATGTGTACCAGCGCCTTGGCTATCTCGCTCAGGTAGTCGACAACCTGCACGTAGTAGAGCGAGAGTTCGAGTCCCGAGCCCTTGAGGCGGCGCAGCGTGGGCATGAGCGAATATTTGAGTTTGCGGCTCTGCTCGTATATGTCGTCCGACTCGCGTATAAGCTCCTTGAGGGCCTTGCGGTTCTCCTTGAATACGGCGACAAGGGTGCGGTCGTAGATCTGCGTTGCGAGCTTCATCATGCGGCACACCTCCTCGACGATGGTGTCGACGGCGTCGCGTTCCTCGACCTTCTCCTGCTGTACGGGCTCCTTCTTGGCCTTGAACGAGAAGTTGCTCTTGAGGAGCATGTAGAGGCATACGACGGTTATGATGACGAATGCCACGTTGCCGCCCCAGATGAGCAGCAGGCCCGTTGCGAGGGCTATGATGAATCCGCCGATGGCCGTAGAGAACCATCCGACGATTACGGTCATGACGCCCGTGATGCGGTAGACGGCGCTTTCGCGTCCCCACGCCTTGTCGGCGAGCGACGATCCCATCGCCACCATGAAACATACGTATGTGGTCGAGAGGGGGAGTTTGAGCGACGTTGCGAGCGATATGAGCAGTGCGGATGTGGTGAGGTTTACCGTTGCGCGGATCATGTCGTAGGGGGCTCCGCTGTGCTCGATGTCGGTGTATTCGAATCGCCGTGCGACGAAGCGCTTGACGAAGTCGGGCGTGACGCGGTCGACGGCGCCCGAGACGTTGAGGGCGGCGCGGACGATGCTGCGCGAGAAGAGGTTCGAGCCGTAGCGCGACTCGTCCTCATTGGCCTGCGAGGAGAGCGATATCTCGGTCTCGGTTACGTGCATGGCCTTGCGCGAGGTCCAGAGCGTGAGTATCATGATGGCGCCGGCCGAGAGCATGAAGAGCATGTTTGCGGGGATGTTCTCGTTCAGAGCCGACATCATTATGTCGGTCGAGCCCTCGGCGCGTGCGACCGAGTAGGCGTCGAAGCCCGCGATGGGTACGCCGATGAAGTTCACAAGGTCGTTTCCGGCGAATGCGAGCGCGAGGGCGAATGTTCCCGAGAGGATTGTAAGGCGCAGGATGTTGATGCGGAAGAGCTGGAGGAACGCCAGCAGCACGGAACATGCCACCCAGCAGAGGAATATCGCCAGCAGCAGGTTGCGGTCTATCCACTCGACGAATGGCGTGCCGTCGATGACGAACTTCAGGGCCTTGAATAGGGCGAAGTAGACGATTGCAGTGAGCGATGCCCCGCACCAGAGGGCGCCGAAGCGGCGGAAGACGGCCATGTACCGGAACGAGAATATGAGGCGCGAGATCCACATCATGATTGTACCGCACGTGAAGGCTATGACTACCGAGAGGAGTATGGCCGATATTATACCCATCGCGCGTGTTGTGTTGATGAACTCGCCGATGTCGGTGAGCAGTAGCTGGGGGTGTGTCGCTATCTTGTAGCCCGATACGGCCACGGCCGAGCCCAGAAGGCAGAATATGAGCGATACGGTTGTGGATGTAGGCAGACCCATCGAGTTGTAAATGTCGAGCAGGATGACGTTTGCGAACATGACGGCTATGTAGAGTGTCATGACCTCGTGGAATGTGAACATCGAGGGGTTGAACATTCCGTTTCGGGCCACCTCCATCATTCCGCTGGAGGATATTACGCCGAGGAGTATGCCGACGGATGCGACGGTGAGTATGACCTTCATTCCGGCGACCTTGGAGCCGATGGCCGAGTTGAGGAAGTTGACGGCGTCGTTGGTGACGCCGACGTAGAGGCCCGAGATGGCCAGAATTGCCAGAATGACGATGGCGATGGTGTATATTTCGCTCATAGCTGAGTCGTTTAATATAGTCGTGGAGGCTCGCGCGCCCCCGCGAAAAGCACCTCAAAGTTACGGCTCATGATCCACAAGACCTCGGCCGCGGCGCAACATTAACGTAAAGGTAACGATTTGTTAACGCAAATTTAATACTGCGGCGCGGCGGCGCGACCCTGTAATGCGCTGTCCGTGCGGAGGATGCCGGTCGGGGCCGTGCGCGGGGCCCTCCGTAAGGGGGCTGTTTTGGGGCTTTGCGGCCTTTGGCCGTATTTTCTCCTGACTCTGCCAATTTCATGCCTTCATTTGGCTGCGGCGGCCGCGCGGCGGGAGTTACGGATACTGTGCGCTGAGGGGGTTTGTTCCCTCCGCCGCAAAAAGGGCCGATACTCTACGCCCGAACAGAATAATACTCCGAGCGTAATACTGTGCGCGGCGGCGGGGCGTGACAAAGAGGTTAAGTTTCGAAACAAAACGCCGTATTTCGTAAAATAATCCGTATATTTGTCTCTACTAACAGCCCGAATCCTCTTGAGGGTGCCGTTTGCGGTTTGGGCCGCAAGACGGCGGCGGAGGGAGCGGGACACTAACCCACCTTGACCATGAAACGTGTAATCATTGCGGCTATGGCCCTGATGCTGGCGGCGTCGACCGTGACGGCATCCGACCGCGGCGGCAGACGCCGTGCGGCAAAATCACCCGAGTACCATGTTGCGGCCTATATCTGGCCCTCGTGTCACGATGATCCCGTAGGGCGGCGTGTGCTCTGGGGCGAGGGTGACGGCGAGTGGGAGATCATCAAGCGGGGCACGCCCCGTTTCGACGGCCACTACCAGCCCAAGCAGCCGCTCTGGGACTATGAGCATGACGATGACCCGCGTGTTATGGAGCGGTGGATCGACGCGGCGACCGACCACGGCATCAATGTCTTTGTCTTCGACTGGTACTGGTTCGACGGGGGCCCGTTTCTGGAGGGTTGCCTCAATGACGGCTTCCTGAAGGCGCGCAACCGCGACAAGATGCAGTTCTACGTCATGTGGGCCAACCATACCGTTGCGCGCAACTACTGGAACTGCCACCGCTACGGCGACGATACGTCGACGCTGTGGCGCGGGGCCGTCGACGAGGAGAATTTCCGCAAGGTCGTGGACCGTGTGATCAAACAATATTTTTCGCAGCCCAACTACTTCAAGATCGACGGCTGCCCCGTCTTCGCCATCTTCTCGATGGACGAACTTCTGGCCTCGTTCGGCGGGAGCGTGGAGCGTACGCACGAGGCTATTGAGTATTTCCGCAGCAAGGTGCGCGAGGCGGGCTTTCCGGACCTCTGCCTGCAGATGATGAACAACGATACGCGTGATGTGGCGGCCGAGCGGCTCGAAGGCATCGGCGTCGACTGCACGACACAGTACGGTTGGGGCACGGCGCGCCGCGAGGATTACCTCCGCTGGGCGAAGGAGGGCTACGAGGCTACGGAGCGTCTGGGCGCGCTGATCGACAAGCCGCACTTCCCGTCTGTATCGATCGGCTGGGACGATACGCCGCGCTTCCCGGCCAAGGGCAAGGCCGACGTGGTGCATTACAACGTCACGCCGCAGGCCTTCGCTATGGCCCTGCAACGTGCCAAGGAGTATTGCGACGCCCACCCCGAGCAGCCGCGCATAATCACCATCTACGCCTTCAACGAGTGGGTCGAGGGTGCGTATCTGCTGCCCGACATGCGCTACGGCTTCGGTTATCTGGAGGCTGTGCGGGATGTCCTCTCGGGCAAGTATGACCGCTACCGCAAGTGATGCCCGCGGGAGGGGATAAAGGATTTTGGATAAAAAAGAAGAAAGACATAGGTGCGGCGGGATGAAATGTCGCGTCCGCGCCGCATAAAAAGCACAAGGTATAAAAAGCTGAAAAAATGTCCATGACAACCGAACAGGCCAAACGATTCAAGTATTGGCAGTATCGCACCATCATCGCCACGATGATCGGTTATGCGCTCTTCTATTTCGTGCGCAAGAACTTCTCTTTCGCCATACCGGGCCTTGCGGCCGAGTATGGCATCACGAACACCAGCTTCGGCCTTATAATGACCGTCGTGGGGTTGATCTACGGTCTTTCGCGCTTTATGAACGGACTGATCGCCGACCGCATGAACGGCCGCTGGCACATGTCCCTCGGACTGTTGCTGTGTGTGCTTACGAGCTTCGCCTTCGGCTTCAGCCCCCGCATTCTCGGCGTCGAGGTAGGTGTTGCGCCGCACTCGCTTGTGGTACTGTTCGGCGTGCTGCTCGTGGCCAACAACATCTTCCAAGGCAGCGGGTTTCCTCCCTGCGCGCGACTGCTGACGCACTGGATCCCGCCCACGGAGCTGGCCACGAAGATGTCGGTGTGGAACACCTCGCACTCGATCGGGGCGAGCCTGCTGGCCATACTGTGCGGTTACATCATGGGTACGTTCGGCCGTGACATGAGCGGCGACGCTCAGGTCGTGGAGGCCATCCGCACCAACGTGCTGACGCTGAATCCCGCTCTGGCGGACGATCCCGTACGGCTCGGGGAGCAGGTGACGGCGGCGGTGACGCACGTGGGGGCATGGCAGTGGTGCTTCTGGATACCGGCACTCTTCGCGCTGGCGGGGGCAGTGGGTCTGGCTGTGTTCCTGCGCGACACGCCCCGCTCGGTGGGGCTGCCCGAACTCGAGGGTACGCACACCAAGGTCGAGGACAACACCGACTCGGCCGAGTATAAGGCTTTCCTGCGGGAGAAGGTCTTCCGCAACCCGCTTATATGGACGCTGGCCGTCGCCAACTTCTTCGTCTATATCGTACGCTTCGCGGTGCTCGACTGGGGCCCGAAGTTCCTTCAGGAGGCTCGCGGCCTCACGTCGGCCGACGCCGGGTGGACGGTTGCCGTCTTCGAGATCTTCGGCATCCTCGGCATGCTGGCCGCAGGGTGGGCCACGGACCGTTTCTTCGGCGGGCGGGCACACCGCACGTGTGTCTTCTGCATGCTGGGCGCGGCGCTGTTCATGACCGTCTTCTACCTGCTTCCGGTGTCGATCCCGATGCCGGTGCTGGTGTGCGTGCTGGCCATGGCCGGCTTCTTCATCTACGGGCCGCAGGCCCTGATAGGCATCGCCGCCGCTAATCAGGCTACCAAGAGCGCCGCCGCCACGGCTAACGGCCTGACCGGTATCTTCGGTTATGCGAGCGTCTTTGTCTCGGGTCTGGGTATCGGCGCCATGGTCGACTGGATCAACCGCATAACCCCCGGCCACGGCTGGAACTATGTCTTCCTGCTCATGATAGCCATGGCGCTGGTGGGCATGTGCATCTTCCTTGCTATGTGGCGCGCCAAGGCTACGGGATACGACGAGCAGAAGGCTTGACGGGCGTTAAGCCGTATAAGATTAAGATAAGATATGATCTGCGTGGTCGGAGCCGGTGGAGCTCCGGCCACGTTGTTTTATGCCCGCGCGGAGGATGTGTCGGTATGCGTAATATGGAGTAATGGAGGGGCTGATATGCGATTTTCGGAACAGGAAGCGAAAATAGGCGTAAGTTTGTGTGCGGGGATAATTCGCAGTTATATAGTATGTTATATGTGTATATATGCGATATGTACGGGAAAGGGACCGAAAATAAAAATCTCTGAAAATTTTGTTATTTTATAAAAATCGACTACTTTTGCCGCGCAAAACGGACAATGATCCGACAGTTATGGCAGATCTTCTGAACACCATATTTTACCGCTACGCGAACAAGATCCACGACTTCCATGCGTGGGGCGTAGCCGCGCTGATATAGAGCGCGCGGGCCACCCGAGGGGCATTCGAATAGGGGGTATCCGAATAAATGGGCATCCGATTGGAATCTTCGAGGCTGGCATCCGAGGGGCGAATAAAGGGGGCATCCGTACAGAATCCACAAGGGGCATCCGAGGGGCGAATAAAGGGGGCATCCGTACAGAATCCACAAGGGCCACCCGAGGGGGCGAATAAAGGGGCCATCCGAGGGGGCCGAATAAAGGGGTCACCCGAACCGAATCCTCAAGGGGCCGCATGTACTGAATCATCAAGACGGGCATCCGAATAGAATCATCAAGGAGATACGAATTGGGTCTTCAAGGGGCTGAATGTACTGAATAATCAGGGCGGAGCATCCTAACGGGATTTTCACGGTAAGGCATCCGAATAGGATTTTCACGGCGGGGCCGAAGAAAATCATCACAATCGAACATCCGAAACTTTTTTTGATATGAGCAGAATCCTCAGGCTCATGGCGCTCTGTTGTGCGGCGCTGTGCAGCCAAATGACATTTGCACAACCACGGGTTATCGGCATCGACGAGTTGTTCCGTCTGGCCGAGGAGCAGAGTATGAGCATACGCTCGTTCGAGAGCGGGGCTGCGGCGGCCGCCGAGGGCGTTCGTGCGGCGCGTGCGGAGCGTCTTCCCGACGTCGGGGTTACGGTCTCGGCGAGTTTTCTTGGGGACGGCCGCCTCTGGGACCGCAGCTTCGGCGAGGGCATGAAGGTCGACATCCCGCACTTCGGCACCAACTTCGCCCTTGAGGCTCAGCAGGTGGTCTATGCGGGCGGGGCTGTGCGCAGCGGCATCCGCATGGCGGAGCTGGAGCAGCGCGACGCCGAGACCTCGCTCGAGCGCAACCGTCAGGATATATGTTTCCTGCTGTTGGGCCACTACCTTAACCTCTACAAGGCAGACAACCGCATCCGCGTGCTGCGCGAGAATCTGGCGCTGACGGAGCAGGTGCTGGAGACGATGCGGGCGCGGCGCGAGCAGGGCACGGTGTTGCAGAACGACATCACGCGCTACGAGTTGCGGCGCGAGCAGCTGCGGCTGGAGCTTCAGCGTGCCGAGGATACGGGCACGATACTGAACCACCGTCTTGTGACGGCGCTGCACCTGCCGGAGGGTACGGAGATACGTCCCGACACGGCGCTTCTGCAGACGGGCATCGGTACTCTGAGCCAGAGCGACTGGCAGGATGTCGCGCGCGAGAACAACCTCGACCTGCGCAGTGCGCAGACGGGCATCGGTATGAGTGACGAGGCGGTGCGTCTGCAGCGGTCGGGGCGGCTGCCCAAGGTTTCGCTGATGGCGGCAGACCATCTCGACGGCCCGATCACGATCGAGGTGCCGGTGCTGAACAACAACTTCAACTACTGGTACGTGGGTGTGGGCATACGCTACAACATCGCGTCGCTGTTCAAGAGCGGGCGGCGCATACGTCAGGCGGAGCTCTATGCGCGGCGTGCGCGCGAGTCCTATGATCTGGAGTGCGAGCGTGTGGACAATGCCGTTCAGGAGAGCTACGTCAACCTGATGACGGCCGAGGCCGACCTTCGCACGCAGCAGAAGAGCGTGGAGCTGGCCGACGAGAACTACGCCGTTATGAGCAACCGCTATGCCAATGACCTTGCGCTGCTTACGGACATGCTCGATGCGGGCAACACGAAGCTGGAGGCCGATCTGGCGTTGGTGGAGGCGCGCATCAACCTCATATACGACTATTACCGAATGAAATACGTAACCCATACATTATAAAGACCGAATACCATGACACCAAAGAGATTACAGAAAACCATCTATAACGCAGCGATCATCTGCCTGCTTGCGGCGGGTTTGATCTATGTCTTTTCGCGCTTCGTCCATGCGGGCGTGGCCTATACCGACAATGCACAGGTGCGCCAGCACATCACGCCGGTGAATACGCGCGTGTCGGGCTTCATCGACCGTATATGCTTCGAGGAGTTCCAGCCCGTCAAGCAGGTCTACGGGTGGGCGGCCTACGCCTGCATCGGGCTGCTGTTGCTGTTCCTGCTCTACGACGCGCCTGCGCGCCGCGCACTGAAGCCCATACCCATGTGGCGGACGGTGCGCTCGGATGTGGCGCGCTCGCTGCGCCGTATCGTCGTGCGCCGTTAGGCCGCTTGCCCGACGGCACGACAAAGGCCGGGACCCGAAAGGGTTCCGGCCTTTTTGGTTTGGCGGCACCGACGGCTACTTCTTGAAATATTTGTCGGCGAAGTCCATGAACCGCTGCCAGTCGTAGGCGAGGATATCGTGTCCGCCCTCGCGCAGGTGGTATGCCACGTCGCCGTCGATGAATGTTGAGCCCGCCGGCGGCAGCTCGCGCTGCTGCCACGTGAGGGGCTTGCGCCCGTAGAGACGGTAGACCTCGCCGCACAGCTGCGCCGAGCGCATCTCGTTGCGGGGGTCGGCCCACGCGTCGAGGCTCGCGCTGGCAACATATAGGGGTCGCGGCGCCACGAGTGCGAGCAGCATGTGTTGGTCGAAGGGCATCTGTGTCTCGCGGCCGTTGTAGAGGCTGTATGTGTCGGTGAACCAGTAGGGGAAGTGTGTGGTTATATCCTCTACGGTCTCGCCGCGGTTGCCGCGTGCGAGGGCTGCGCCCGTCGATCCCGAGTCGTTCGAGACGGCGATGGCTATGCGGGGGTCTGTGGCTGCGGCCCAGAGCGACGTCTTGCCCAGACGCGAGTGCCCCAGAACCATGATGCGGTGCGGGTCGATCTCCTGCATCGTCTCCAGACAGTCTATGGCGCGGCTTATGCCCCACGCCCATGCCCCGACGGCCTTCATCCGCACCGAGTCGGGGATCTGGCTGTCGCGGTAGAGCATCGGCAGCACGCTCTCGGCATATCCGTCTCGGCGGTCGGGGAAGAAGTCGTCCTTGCATATCGTCGCTACGGCATATCCGCGAGCCACGGCCTCGGCGTAGGGCCAGCGGCGGGCGTTGTCGCCGCGCGGGGCAACCGTCGTCGAGCTCTTCGGCTCGGCGGGCATGATGACGGCGGGGTCGGTCGTGGTGCCGTGGTTGCCCTTGAAGTTGAGCCCGAAGATTACGGGTACGGGGGCGTCGGCTCCGTTGGGTATGTACAGGAGCATGTCGGCCGTATGCTCCTCGCCCGCGTCTGTGCGGAGCGTTATGCGTACCTGACGGCGTGTGGCCGCGCCGCCGAGAGCCTCACGCTCCTCCTCTACGGTACGGTATGATGTCTCGACACGGGTGTCGGGTGCCACGCCGTAGACCTCGGCCGAGAGCATGTGCAGAATCTCGGGACGGCGCTGCCGCTCCCATTGGCGGGCGTTCCTTACCGTGCGTCCGCCGTCTGTGCGCAGCAGCGCGGGGAGCGTCGTGTCCGAGGCGGCGCACAGCAGCGCCGCAAGGGGCGCCAGAAGCAGCAGCTTGAGCGATGGTATCTTCATGTCTCTACATAATATATATGTGTCAGCGGCAGAGGAAATCGATCTGTTTCTGTATTGCGGCCGTGCAGACGGGGCAGAAGACATCGATCGTATGCAGGTTGTTCATCATGCAGTTGGGCCACGGACGGTAGACTCCCTTGTCGACATATCCGCCGCCCTCGTATACGCCCAGACGCCGGGGTTGGTTCTCGTCGACGGGGGTTGGTATGGGGGTGCCCTCCTCTATCATGCCGTGCCAAGCCTTGCGCTCGAAGTCGACGAGCGTGGTGAGGTTCTCCTCCCACGGCTCCACGTCGGCCGGGTACATGTCGTTGTACGAGACGCCTCCGACATACTCGTCACCCAGACCCAGAAGCACGTGGCCGAACTCGTGGACATAGATCTTGCCCGTGCGGTTGGGGTGGTGCGCGGCGCTTATGCCGTAGAAGTTGTAGATACCGCCGCCACCGTATTTCTGCGTGTTGGAGAGTACGTATATGTGGTCGTATGGTACGTGCGCCGCGATGTCGCGCAGACCCTGAAAGTCCTCGATCATCTGGTATCGCTCCGAGTCGAAGGTGTAGTATTGGGCCTTCGTTGCGGTGTTGCGCCATACGTGCTCGCCCGGGATCGTCACGCCCGACTCCATCGACGGCGCCCACACGGCGCGTATGTTTATGCGTGCGGCGTTCTCCTTGAAGGGCGAGTAGCTGAGCAGCTCCTCGGCAAAGACGCGGCACGCCTGCTCGAATTTGGATTTTTCCTCGGCGGTGTAGCCCTCGGGTATGAGCACGATGTCGATACGTGTCGAGGGGTTGCCCGTATATGCGACCTCGAAGGTGTCGTAGCGGGGCGTGAACTTGCGCACGAAGTACGACGCGGGGTTGATCTCCTGCTCGAACTTCTTCTCCATTATGCCCTTGCGGTTGCGGGCGTAGATCTCCACGCGCACGGGCTGCATCGGGTAGGGGAATACGACCGATTCGGGCATCGCCTTGCGTACGCTCTGCGCCTCGGCCGTAGTCTGCCACTCGTTGAAGAGGGTGCAGTAGCTGCGCGAGTAGATCTCGCGGCCGCTGGCCAGATCTATCACCTTGAAGAACTGCCCTCCGTATCCCGTCGTGTCGAGGAGCGTGACCTTCGAGCCGGCCCAATATGGCTCCTCGCGCAGCTCGTCGAAGAAATACTCCTCCGACGCGGCGTCGCCGCAGTGGTAAAAGTCGAAACGCATGGTCTTGTCCTCGAAGTAACGGTCGAAATCGACCTTCTCGTCTGCGGCCCCTTTGCGGGGAGCGTTGTCCGCGGTGTGCGCCTGCACGCCCTGCACGGCAAGGGCCAAAAGCGCCGCGGTAAGAATCGTTGCGGTAAGTTTCATTCTTTCGTATCTCTGTTTTGTCGTTATATGTCTTTATGGTTATATATATGTCTGTATCCTGCCCCCGTTATGGCGCTATTTGACGCTCCACTCGAACACTCCGGCCGAGTTGTCGGCGGGCAGCTGCACCTCGAGTTTTATGGCCGACGTGCGCACGGGCTCGAAATCGGCGGTGCAGGGTGCGTCCTTGATGACGGGGTAGCCGTTGCGTGGCTCTATTGCGACCCACTCCCCGTTCGCGTCACGGTAGTAGAGACGCCATGCGGCGGGTACGCGGCATCCGCCCCACGGCGAGTCGTCGAACCAGTAGACGGTCGATTCCGATATGCTCTTCTGCTCCTCGAACTCGTATGCTATCCACTGCGTCGAGGCCTTCTCGGGCCACCAGTGGTAGTATGGCATCGATCTGTCGCCCGGCTTCTTGGGCATCATGCCGTCGCTCACGGCGCTCAGCGCCACCGTCGGGGTCGATGCCGTGACCTTGGCCTGTGACGCTATGGTGGGGGCGGCGACAGGATTCGCGGCCGTGAGGTCCGACGGCAGCCATACGGTCATCTCGCCCGCACCGCGGTGCGCCCACGCATAGTAGGGTATCATGGTGAGGGTCACGTCGTCGGCGACGAGGCGTCCCGACTCGTCGAAACGCAGCGTCTGCGCGCGGGTCTTGACGGTCTGTATGCCGTAGAGCATGTCGCCGCGGAATTCGGTCTCGAACTGCGGCGTGCGGTTCATCAGCACGCTGCGCACGCTGAAGTCGTTGTCGGGCCACTCGGCACAATATACTATCGGGCCGCGCTCCACGGCCACGCGCCCGCGGTCGGCCTCCACATTGGGGTTGGCCTCCACCACGCGCGGCTCCATGTCGAAGTGTATCTCGACGCGGTCGCCCTTGCGCCAGCGGCGCTCGACGGTGAAATAGCCCTTGTCAAGGTCGCTCTTGACCTCCTGTCCGTTTACCGAGATCGAATATGAGAGGTGTTTGCCGTCGGCATAGCGGTAGAGGTCGCTCGGGACCACGTCGCCGCGCACCCAGCCCGGGATGCGGATTCTCAGGGCGAAGTCTGTGGCGCGGCGCGGCGTCACGTCGAGCGTGATGTCGCCCTGCCACGGATATGATGTCGTCTGCCTGAGGCCGACGCGCGTGCCGCCCACCTCGACCTCGGCCTCGTCGGCGATGAAGAGGTTGACGTAGAGCTCCTCGCCCTTGACGGCATAGATATATCCCGGTACCGAGGGTATGAAGCGGCAGGCGTTCGAGGGGCAGCATGCACACCCGAACCACGGCGAACGCTGGTGCTGTCCCATCGACTCGAGGGGGTTGGGGTAGAAGAACGAGCCGCCGTCGAGCGATATGCCCGAGAGTACGCCGTTGTAGAGGGTGCGCTCCAGCACGTCGTAATATTTCGACTCGCCGTTCATCAGGAAGAGACGATAGTTCCAGTAGACGTTTCCTATGGCGGCGCAGGTCTCGCAGTAGGCCGACATGTTGGGCAGCTCGTAGTTTGCGCCGAAGGCCTCGCCGTTGTTGGTGGCGCCGATGCCGCCCGTGATGTAGAGCTTCTTGCCCACGACATTGTCCCAGATGCGCTCTATGGCGGCGACGTATGCCGTGTCACCCGTGAGGGCCGCCACGTCGGCCATGCCCGAGTACATGTATGCGGCGCGTACGGCGTGGCCTACGGCCTCGTCCTGCTCGACGACGGGCTTGTGCGCCTGACTGTACTCGTCACGGCGCTCCGTGCGCCCGCGCATGTCGAGGAAGAACTTCGCCTCGTCGAGGTATTTGCGGTCGCCCGTGACGACATATAGCTTTGCCAGGGCCATCTCGGCGATCTGGTGCCCCGGCACGCGCACCAGCTGGCCCTCGTTCGGGCCGATCTCGCGGCAGACGCAGTCGGCATAGCGTATGGCTATGTCGAGGAAGTTGCGTTGTCCGGTGGCTTGGTAGTGGGCTATGGCCCCCTCGATCATGTGGCCGAGGTTGTAGAATTCGTGGCTCAGCTCCTCGACCTTCTCCCAGCGCTCGGAGCCCGCCCACTCGTGCGGATGGTCGGGGTTCATCGTGCGGGCGGTGTAGAGGTATCCGTCGGGCTCCTGCGCCGCGGCCACGATCACGAGCACGCTGTCGATGTAGCGCTTGAGCTTCTCGTCGGGATATGTCTGGAGGAGGTAGCTCGCACCCTCGATCGTCTTGTAGACGTCGGTGTCGTCGAACGAATATCCCGTGACCTTGTTGTCGGGACTGGGGTGCGCCGCCATCTGGAAGTTGCGGTAGCGGCCCGTCTCCTCGCACTTCGAGAAGGCAAGGGGTATGGTCACCTCGCGGCTGGCCTTGAGACGCTGCCCCCAGAACGAGTCGGTCACCTTGACCGAGGTGAATGGTACGGGCGATATGGGATATCCCGCCGAGGAGTTGTCATGCTGACGCTGTGCGTTGGCCGTAACCCCCGCAAGGATGCCCAACGCCGCCATAAGGGTGATTGTATGCTTCATCGTTTGTCTGTTTTACGGTTGCTCCGCATACGGTCTGTGCGGCTTCAATATTTTGAGGCCGAGCGGATTTATGCAAAGATACGAAAAATGGGGATATCAAAAAAGGGTATATCTTTTTTGACGACAATCCGTATGCCGACACAAACCCCGTCCCTCCAAAGCCTGTTAAGGCATGGAGGGACGGGGTGTTTTGTGTGGCCGACGGGCGGCGTATGGTGTGCGGATTATATCAGCGACGGGAATATGCCGTGACGGTCCGCATCGGCGGCAAGGTAATTTATAAGTTGCCTTCGCAACAATATATATGCCATTATATATGTCATTCCGTCGGCTTGGGATATGTCCTGCGGCCTACTTCAGCGACTTGAGGCATGCGGCGACGTTGCGTTCGATGCGGTGCAGGATCGACTGCGTGTCGGCAGCCTCGGCGCCCTTGATGAAACGCTCGCCCGTGATGTTCTCATACAGTTCGATGTAGCGGTCGGTGATGCCGGCGACGATCTCGGGTGTCATCTCGGGCACCTTCTGTCCGGCCTGTCCCTGAAAACCGTTGGCCATGAGCCACTCGCGCACGAACTCCTTCGAAAGCTGGCGCTGGCGCTCGCCGCGGGCCAGACGCTCGGCGTATCCCTCGGCGTAGAAGTAACGCGACGAGTCGGGCGTGTGTATCTCGTCCATAAGGTATATCGTGCCGTTGCTCTTGCCGAACTCGTACTTCGTGTCGACGAGTATGAGGCCCATCTTGGCGGCTATCTCGCAGCCGCGGGCATAGATGGCGCGCGTGTAACGCTCCAGCTGCTCGTACTCCTCGCGGCCGACCAGCCCCGCAGCTATGATCTCCTCCTTCGAGATATCCTCGTCGTGACCCTCGGCGGCCTTCGACGTGGGGGTGATGATGGGCTCGGGGAACTTCTGGTTCTCGACCATGCCCTCGGGCATCGCCACTCCGCAGATGGTGCGCTTGCCGGCCTTGTACTCGCGCCATGCGTGGCCCGAGAGGTAGCCGCGGATCACCATCTCGACCTTGAAGGGCTCGCACTTGCGCCCTACGGTGACCATCGGGTCGGGCACGGCGATCTTCCAATTGGGGAGGATGTCGGCCGTGGCGTCGAGGAACTTGGCCGCGATCTGGTTCAGAACCTGTCCCTTGTAGGGTATGCCCTCGGGCAGGACTACGTCAAAGGCCGAGATGCGGTCGGTGACGACCATCACCAGATAACGGTCGTCGATGTCGTAAACGTCGCGGACCTTGCCGGTGTATTTGCCGCGCTGGCCCTCGAAGGTGAAATCGGTACGTGTGATAGCGTTCATTGTGTTTGCGGTTTTAACGATTGCAAAGATAATGTTTTTGCGCGAAATAACAGCCTCAGTGCATGTTTTGCGTCGGGGTTTGTATGCGCACCGAGCTTTGCGGTGTGCGGCGGCTGCCGGTGCGGCCATGTGCGCCCCTCGGCACTATGTGTACCGGATATCTCCGGCGCGCCGTGCCGGTATCTTCGGTGTGGCTGTGCGCGCATTTGGTGTGGCTGCGCGGGCAGGGTGTCGCGGCGTGTGGGCGGATGTATGGCGGCCGCCGTGTGAAAAGGAAATTTGCCGTATGGAGATATCGGGTATGGGGATATCGGGCCGTATTATGGAATATCGTGTCCCGAATGTGGCAAATCGTGCAGTCGGCAGGCCGTTTCGAAAAGTGTGAATATAAAAAATCGGTCAAATCTCGGAATTTGTTGTTTAGGCAACTGTGTCAGGTGCGGATTTCATAAATTTATGGAAAATGGCTTTGCAGGGGGTATTACCGTCGGCAGGGAGGCGGCGTGTGGGCGGAATCATCGGAGTATTTTCGGCGTGCAACAAGCCTGTCACATTAAATATTAAATATGGTGGAGCCGCAGTGGCTCGGCCGTGTTATGATTGTTATTGTCTGATTACAGCCTGCCCATAATAAACGGGAAGAGATGAGAAGCATAGATCGAACCGAGACCCTGCGCCGCTACGCGGCGCCCCGATGCCACATGACGGAGATACGCGCCGAGCGCGGCCTCTGCCTCAGCAACGGTGCCACCCATGGCGGATTCTCGGAGGAAGAGCATTCCGGCTGGCAGAACTGACAGCCGGCATTTGACGGAAATTAATAAACCAATAAACCCTCATACACATGAAGAGACCGAGACATATATTATTGGCAAGCTCGCTGCTGACGTTGTTGGCGGCGGCGTGCAGCAAGGATGACCTTGTGCCCGAGGCCACGCAGCCGACCGACGGAGCGGACGGCCTTGTTGAGATGACCTTTACCGCCACGGCGGTGCCCGCGACGCGCACGACGCTGGGCGAGAAGGGTGCGGACGAGGAATATCCCGTACTGTGGACGAGCGGCGACGAGATCGTAGTGATGCCCGCGTATGGAAGATTTGAAAAATCCGAATTGGAGGAGATGAAGTTCACGACCTCGATCGAGGGGGGCACGGCTGCGAGGGCGACCTTTACGGGCCGCACCCGGCCGAGCGAGAATGGATATATTGCATTCTATCCCGCCGACAAATTGGTCGAATACTCCGGTCAGGATTTTAACTACAATATAGATTTTACCCTCCCGACGGAGCAACAGGCCATAGCGGGCAATTTCGAGTCGGGCATAGCCCCTGCGTATGCCAAGCCCAAACAAGGAAGCGGTGATTTGGAGTTCAAGCCAATGTGCGGCCTTGTAAAGTTCTCTCTTGCGGGCGATGTCGGTAATATTAAGAGTGTCAGGTTCGAGGCAGGCGGGCAGGTTCTCTCGGGTACGTATATTTGCAATTTATGGTTCAGTACCTCGTATATTACCGGCTCCGAGAGTTCCGAGAGTCATGTTATCCTGACGGGGCCGTTTGTGGCGGGAAAGGATTATTATATGGTTGTGGCGCCGTGCAGCCTGTCAGGCGGTTTCTCATTTACCTTTACCCGCAACGACGGCTCGATCCATGTCAAGAGCGGTAAGATCGAGGATGATGGCTATATCTACAGTGGGGATATGGGAAATTTCGGTACGATAGATCTGTCGGATGCGACATTTGGCAAACCCTCGGAGACGGATATAACCGATATGGCCTTCATTCAGATAGTTGAAGAGGCCGCATGTATCACCCTTGAGCGGAATGCTGCGGGTTATGTGCCCCTAACGGAGGCGAATCTGGAGACGATGGCCTCGGTTGCGGAGTTGAATATCGTGGAAAAGGGGCTTACCGATCTGTCTGCATTGAAGTATTTCACGGGCTTGCAAACTTTGGATTGCAGCAGAAACTTGCTGACGACGCTGGATGTAAGCAAGCTGACTCATTTGACGATTTTGGATTGTTCCGACAATGCGCTGACGAAGCTGAATGTAAGCGGGCTGACGAATCTGACATCTTTGGATTGTTACCGCAATGAGCTGACGAAGCTGGATGTAAGCAATCTGACTCTTTTGACGGAATTGGATTGTGCCTACAATCAACTGACGACGTTGGATGTAAGCGCGCTGACGAAGCTGACATCTTTGGATTGTTACCGCAATGAGCTGACGAAGCTGGATGTAAGCAATCTGACTCTTTTGACGGAATTGGATTGTGCCTACAATCAACTGACGGCGCTGGATGTAAGCGCGCTGACGAATCTGACATCTTTGGATTGTTCCGACAATCAACTGACGGCGCTGAATGTAAGCAATCTGACGGGTTTGACGGATTTGGATTGTTCCGACAATCAGCTGACGGCGCTGGATGTAAGCAATCTGACTCTTTTGACGGATTTGGATTGTGCCAAAAATCTGCTGACGGAGCTGGATCTAAACGGGCTGACGGCGCTGGAGAATCTGGATTGTTCGGAGAATCGTATGTCGAGTCTGGATATCTCCGAGTTTCTCAATCTGGATATGGATAGTGTAAAATGCGGCAAGCAGACTGCCGACGGCGTCACGTCGCGGACGCTGACCCTGACGCTGACTGCCGCGCAGAAGGCGGGAGGGGTATTTAATGCCTCTTCGAAGTACAACGTGGATGTCAATCTGAATGTGGTGGGGCAGTAGATGCCCGACCGTCAGGATTGTTATTACCTGATTATAGTCTAACCGTAAAAACGAGAAAAATGAAGAACGTAAATCGAACAGATACCCTGCGCGGCGCATACGAGGCGCCCCGATGCGACATGGTTGAGATCCGCGCCGAGCGCGGCCTCTGCCTCAGTTACGGCGCCACCCATGACGGATTTGAGGAGGTTGATTATTCAAACGACTGGTGACGTTGAACGATTGTAAGAGATTAACCTGATCAAACCCTCAGAGAGATGAAGAGTTCGAGACATATCGCATGGGCGCTGCTGGCATTGCTGGCGGCGGCGTGCGGCGTGACGGCGTGTGGGCGGAGACGAACTCCGATCCCATGTTTGAAACGTATAACACGAATGTGACTCTGGATGTGACGGATGAGTAGTATTCGGACGGTAAACATTGTCAGGAGCCGGCCCCGCGGGGCCGGCTTTTCTCTTTGAGCATGAATAGTGCCGATTATCCCGCCAAGCGGGCTATGCGCTGCTCGGGGAGGGCGGGGAGTATATGTCGCAGCTGGCGGATTATGCGCTCGCGCGACTCGTCGGGCGTGCGGTCGGGGCGGCACGCCTCCACACCGAAGAGCGCCTCGGGCGTCGTGAGCAGGGCAAGGCCCCAGCCGTAACGGTGTCCGCGGCTGTCGTGTGCGTAGACGAAATCCTCGGTGACGATACGGCATTGCGCCTGCAGACGTGTTATGCAGCTGTCGAAGCGGCTGCGCATGCCGCGACCGGTCATGCCGCATGCGGTGCGCAGCTCGCGGCTCACCATGCTCCCCTCGGCCTTGAGGGTGTCGAGGATGGCGCGCTCGATGCTATCCTCGGCGGGCAGGGGCGCGCGGCTGCGGCGGTAGTTGCACATATCGGGCCACCACGCGCGGCTGACGAAGGCGGCCTTGCCGCCGAAGAACTTGCCGTAGGCGCAGCCGCTCTCGCGCAGGATCTCGCCCTTCCACTCCCAGAGGGGCCACTCCCAGCTCCCGTCGGGCCGCATGGCGTAGCGGCACTCCTCGTCTACGGCCTCGTCGGCCGACCACCCCGCAACGCCGACGTTGAGCAACGGCAGAAACCCCACGTCGTTGATGTAGTCGATCAGCGCCGACGCCGTATGTATGAATCCTTCTGACATGGTTTTCGCGTTTGCCTCTTTCGTTCCCGTATCTGTTTGTCCGTATGCAAATTTAGACTATAAATCGGTTCGGCGGCGCGGCCGGTGATGAAAATATCTTCCGCAGGGGGCATTTTGGCTCCCGAGACGTTTGAAAAGAGGCGTCCGGTGCAGAAAAAATAGGTCGCGGCGTCGTATGAAAAAAATTTAATTAATATATTGTAGAGGTTGAGAATCGCGCAATTCCGTATGCCGCGCGCATTATATGGCGGGCGGAGGCCTGCGTTCAGTCGCTGAGCGCTATGGCCGGAGAAGACGGCCGGTGCGGGATGGAGATGTGCGGAAGAGGGGTGCGCTGGGTCTCGGAATGGAGGCGGGCGGAAGAGGGGCGTGCCTCGCCTCGTGCGGCAGACAGGCGGATTCGGGTGTGGATTACGATCTGGAGCCGATGCCGCCGGTGCACAGCCCCCTGCCCGAGAACTCGGTGCCGATGGGCGACTGGATGCGTATCAACGGCGATGGTATCTACGGCAGCTCGGCATGGAAGGTCTTCGGCGAGGGTGCCGACGGCGTGATGAACGTACTTCCCGGCGGTCGCATAGGAAGCTGGCAGGCCGAACATCCATTCCATACGACCGATATGCGATTCACCAAGGGCAAGGACGGCGCCCTGTATGCGTGGTGCATGACTGTCCCCGAGGCGGGCGAGAAGCTCTCGATAAGGTCTCTGGGCAGCGCAAGCGGCCTGATGGAGGGGAAGATCGCGTCGGTGGAGCTGCTGGGTGCCGATACTCAGGTCGAGTGGTCGCAGGGTGACGGGGCGCTGGAGATCGTATATCCCGCTTCGGCGAAGCTCAATACGGCTGTCGGTTTCCGTATCGTCTGCGAGTGAGTCGCGGCGTAATGCAGGTAAGAATAGGGCTGCGCATCCGCGCAGCCCTATTCTCATTATATGGAGACGGCATCCACGAGGCGTTGTCCTCAGTCCAGTCCTCGGCCCTGTCCGGATGGCCGCTTGTGTATGGGTATGATTCACGCATTGTTCCATATCTCTGCGTGCTCCGGCTTCGGAAGAGGGGGCCGCAAGGGGCGTTTTCGTGCGGCCGAGAAACAAAAAATAGTGTTGTTGCGACTATTTAATGTGTCTATGTTACCTCATTTCAGAACTTTAATATAATTTTGCGCGCTGTTTTTGCGTTAAGGATAAAATATAGAGGAAATATGGCACAATTACGTGAGATGACATCGGGGCCGAGTCTGCCTCTGATATTGAAGTTTACGCTGCCCCTGCTTCTGGGCAACGTCCTCCAGCAGACCTATTCGCTGGTGGATGCGGCCATAGTGGGACGCTTCCTCGGAATCGACGCCTTGGCATCCGTAGGTGCAAGTACGTCGGTGGTATTTCTCATATTGGGATTCTGCAACGGCTGCTGCGGCGGTTTCAGCATACCCGTGGCGCAGAAGTTCGGCGCGCACGACCATGTGACCATGCGCCGCTACGTCTCGGTGAGCCTGAAGCTCGCGGCCGGGATGTCGGTGGCGGTGGCCGTAGTCACGAGCCTGCTCTGCGGATTCATCCTGCGCTCGATGCAGACCCCCGACAATATCTTCGACGGGGCGTATATCTATCTGCTCATCACCTTCATAGGTGTACCCTGCACCTTCTTCTACAACCTGCTTTCGTGTATCATACGCGCCTTGGGCGACAGCAAGACACCCTTCTGGTTCCTGCTGCTGTCGACGGTGCTGAATATCGTGCTCGACCTCTTCTTCATCATCGTGCTGGGGTGGGGCGTCGCCGGCGCGGGCATCGCCACGGTGGTGTCGCAGGGAGTCTCGGCGCTGTTGTGCTACATATACATGTACCGCAAGTTCGAGATCCTGCGCACGGAGCCCGAGGACCGCATCTTCCGCCGCGATCTGGCGGGCGAGCTGCTCGCGATAGGCGTGCCGATGGGACTGCAGTTCTCGATCACGGCCATCGGAAGCATCATGCTGCAGAGCGCCAACAACGCGCTGGGTACGGCGTGCGTCGCGGCCTTCACCGCCGCCATGCGCATCAAGATGTTCGCCATGTGCCCGCTCGACGCGCTGGGCATGGCAATGGCCACATATACGGGACAGAACTACGGTGCCGGAAAACCCGACCGCATACTCTCGGGCGTGAAGTCGGCAACGCTGATAATGGTCGAGTATTCGGTGGTCATAGCGGCCGTCATGTGGGCTCTGGCCGACAAGTTCGCCCTGCTCTTCATCTCGCCCGCAGAGACCGAGATCATGAAGGATACGGTGCTATTCCTGCATATCAACACCTCGTCGTTCATACTGCTCGGGTCGCTGAGCATATTGCGCTATACGATTCAGGGTGCGGGATATACGCGGCTGTCGATCTTCTCGGGCGTCTCGGAGATGATAGCGCGCGTGCTTGTGAGTCTCTATCTGGTGCCGGCGTTGAAGTTCGTGGGCGTATGCCTCGGCGACCCGACCGCATGGCTCTTCGCAAATCTGTTCCTCATACCGGCATTCGTCTATGTCTACCATCAGCTCAAGGGCCGCATGTCGATAAACGGGGTGCCGGCCAACGCCTGAGAGGCGCCCCCTTGCGGCGGGCTTACGCGTAACGTGCCCGCATGCCTGCTCTGCCGTCCTCTCGGGCGGCATATTTTTCCCTGTTATCCTTCGGGCAATCAGCGAGACTCTTCGCCGCGGAATGCGTCGTTTGGGAAGGTGACACCCCACTGGCGCCGCAGGCCGTCCATGATACGCATGATGCGGAGCGACTCGCTGTGCGGCATGTACGGGGTCTCGATGCGGCCCTCGCCGATGGCGTCGATGCACGCCTGCACCTGATATTCGAATCCCGTGATCTGGGGCGGGGCGTCGTATGTGCGCACGACGGTGTGGTCGGGCGCATGGAGCGTCGCATGCAGGGGGTTGTTGATGTTGTCGACGACTATGTAGCCCTTGTCGCCGCAGATGATGCCCTGACGGTCATTGGCACACAGGGCCGTGGCTTGGAGTATGGCCATGCGGCCGTCGGCGAAGCGCAGCGTGATGCTCTCCTGCAGGTCTACGCCCGTCTCGGAGAGTGTGCACGCGGAGTCGATGCGGGCGATCTCCTCTCCGAAACACATCGATGCGAAGTTGAGCGTATAGACCCCGAGGTCGAGCAGCGCGCCGCCGCCCAGCTCGGGCCGCAGGATACGCTCAACCGTGCCTACGGGGTAGCCCAGATGTGCGGAGAGCATGTGTGGCGTGCCTATGGCGCCGCCGGCGGCAATCTCGGCGATGGTGCGCGAGAAGGGCATGTACCGTGTCCAGATGGCCTCCGCAAGGAATACACCCTTACTCTGCGAGAGGCGTATGAGCTCCTCGGCCTCGGCGGCGTTGGCCGTGAAGGCCTTCTCGCAGAGTACGGCCTTGCCCCGCTCGAGGCACATGCGCGCGTGGGCGTAGTGGAGGCTGTGGGGCGTGGCTATGTAGATCAGGTCGACGTCGGGATCGTCGGCCAGCTCCTCGTAGCTGCCGTAGGCCTTCGTTATGTTGTGTGCCGCGGCGAAGGCTTCGGCCTTCGACCTGTCGCGTGCCGCTATGCCGTAGGGCTCGGCACTCTGCATGGCGTTGAGCGTAGAGGCCATCTTGATGGCGATATGCCCCGCGCCGATTATTCCGATCTTGAATTTTTTCATGTTTCCGTGTGTGACGTTTTGTGAGGTTGGGTTGCCCCGCAGGGGGCTTGCTGATGCAAAGTTACTACAAAAAAGTGAAATGCGGAAAGATATAGTGATAGAAT
>ENA-UOJQ01000462-UOJQ01000462.1-human-gut-metagenome-genome-assembly--contig:-P63-NODE-462-length-45946-cov-7.777974_pt1 | contig 45946 bp, 35 predicted proteins | sample MGYA00242352_ERZ723899 | MGnify/ENA metagenome assembly ERZ723899
GATGCGGCATGCCCCTTGCGGGTACACAAAGTACATCTGCACTTTTCAAACCTTGCCTCGACAAAAAATCTCGCGCGAAATGCTCTTACTGAATTGTGCGGTGTTGCCTTATATTCTAATCCAGCATGAAGCCCCGGCAGCCGAGGCCGGCAAAGTCGGCAAAGCCGAGCGAGCGGTAAAATGCGGCCGTCTCCGGCGTGTCGTCCGTCGTCAGCTCGATCTGCCGCACGCCGTTGAATCGCTCGAGCACGGCGCGCAGCAGGGCTGTGCCGATCCCGCGGCGCTGCCGCTCCGGCGCGACCAGAATATCCTGAATGAACACGATCGTCGCGCCGTCGCCGACTGCGCGGATCAGCCCGGCCAGCTCGCCGTCCTCCCACGCGGCCAGAACCAGCAGCGAATGGCGGAAGCCGCGCTCCAGCGCTGCCGGGTCGTCCGTGTAGGCCGTCCAGCCGACGCTGGCGTAGAGGCGCAGGACATCCTCGGACTTGTATTCCCTGTATTCCCGAATGTCCATCTCATATTTCTCCAATCAAATAGAAAAGGCACGCCGCTGATACCTCGGTATCCGACCGGCGTGCCTTTTTTGGTGCCGCTGACCGGGGTCGAACCGGTACGCTTTTTAGGGCGAGGGATTTTAAGTCCCTTGTGTCTGCCTATTCCACCACAGCGGCATATCTGCATTCTGAAACAAAGATATTTTATCATTTTGAGCCGCTCCCGTCAAGCCCCGCGTGCCGCCGGGGGAAAATTACGCGAAACAGCGGCAGAGAATGGTGGTGGTTCGTCAAACTGTCGAATAAATGTTCAGAAAAACGTCATATGATTGTTGAATTATGCCGAAATATGAGATATAATGAAGGAAAGATTAGTGGGCTTTGCGGATATTTGAAAAAAGAGAGAAAAATGTTGAATTTTTTGGGCAGAGTCCAATTTATTGGACAGCGGATGATGTATGATGAGGGCAGATAAGCGAAAGGCAGGTGAGGAGCATGGAATTCTATGCGCACAAGCGCGAGATGCCGGACGGAGCGATCGTCACGCAGACGGTGCGGGAGCATTTGGTGGGAACGGCGCAGCGGGCCGCGCAGTGCCTGCGGCAGGTCGACCTGGAGCATGCGGGCTATCTGGCGGGGCTGCTCCACGATTTAGGTAAATACACAGAGGCTTTCCAGCAGTATCTGGACGAGGGAGACAGCACGAAGCGCGGCAGCGTGATCCACACGTTTCAGGGCTGCCGTTACCTGATGGAGCAATACCATCGCGGGGACATCCAAACCATTTCCTGTGCAGAGCTGCTTGCCTTTGCAGTCGGTGCGCACCACGGATTATTCGACTGCGTGGACCAAATGCGACGCATCGGCCTGCAATATCGCGCCGAAAAGCAGGACATCTCCTATGAGGAAGCGGTCGCTGCCTTCCGGCAGGAAATACCGACTGAGGAGATCGAGACACTTTTTGCAGCGGCTTCGGAGGAGATCAACGAAGTCATTGGTCGCATGGACAGGACCTATGATAACGATCGCGAGTACGCTTTTGATACAGGCCTGCTCGCAAGGTTGCTCCTGTCCGCAGTGATCGAGGGAGACCGCTGCGACACGGCGGCCTTCCAGATCGATGCACATCCGCGAGTTTGGCCGGAGGATATGGCTCCAATCTGGAAAGATCGATTGGAATATCTGGAAGAAAAGCTGCAGGGATTCCCATGCGGCACGCCGGTGGAAAAAGCCCGGCATGCGATCTCAGATCAGTGCCGTGTGTTCGCCGAAAACAAGCCGGGGATCTATCGGCTGAATGTCCCGACGGGCGGCGGCAAGACGCTCAGCTCCCTGCGGTATGCGCTGGCGCATGCAATGTATTTCCGGAAAAGCCGGTTGATCTTCACTTCTCCGCTGCTGTCGATCCTGGAACAGAATGCAGCCGTCATCCATCAGTATGTCGGCGACGACAGCCTGATCCTGGAGCATCATTCCAACGTTGTGCAGACAGAGCCTGCGCAGGGCGAGCTGGACGAGCGGGAGCTTCTGGTGCAAAGCTGGAATGCGCCGATCATCATCACGACACTGGTCCAACTGCTGAACACACTGTTCGATGGAAGAACGACGGCGATCCGTCGCTTTCAGGCTCTCTGCAGCAGTGTGATCGTTATTGATGAGGTGCAGACCGTGCCCGTCAAGATGCTGACTCTGTTTAACCTTGCGCTCCGGTTTCTGAGCGAGCAGTGCGGCGCAACGATCGTGCTGTGCTCAGCAACGCAGCCAGAGCTGAAGGACGCTGCCCACCCGCTGCCTGTACAGCCGCAGGAGATCGTGCCGTGGGATGCAGAACTCTGGGCAGCCTTCCGCCGGACGGAGCTGCACGGCTTGCCGGACCGTCGTCTGGAGGAGCTCCCGGAGCTGATCCGTGAGAAAATGGAGGAGACCGAAAGCCTGCTTGTCGTGTGCAACAAGAAAAACGAGGCGGCCTATCTGCTGGAAGAGACGCGCTCGCCGGACTATCGCAGCTTCCACCTGTCGGCCGGAATGTGTATGCAGCACCGTCGGGTGGTGCTGGTGTCCCTGCAGAAAGCGCTTGCGCAGCGCGAAAGGGTCCTTTGCGTTGCCACGCAGGTGATCGAGGCGGGTGTAGACATCTCCTTCGATGCCGTTCTGCGCCTGACGGCTGGTATGGACAGCATCGTGCAGGCGGCCGGACGGTGCAATCGCGGCGGCGCATCGAGTGCGCCGCGCCCGGTGTATGCCGTGAACTGCGCCGATGAAACGCTGGGGCATCTGCGGGATATCCAACGGGGCAAGACCGCAACGCTTGAATTGCTGGAGGCGTTCCGCACGGAACCGGAGCGCTTTGCAGGCGACCTGTTTTCCTCTGACGCGATCCGCTATTACTATCGAGCTTTGTATCGCGACATGGCGGAGGAAGCGCAGGACTATCCGGTTGACCAGCTGGGAACGACACTCTTTGACCTGATGGGGACCAATGAAAAATATGCCGATGAGGACTGTACCGATGTCGAGGGCTTCGTCCTGTGGCAGGCACTGAAAACCGCAGGGCAGGAATTCTCCGTATTTGACGAGAACACGACGGATGTGATCGTCCCGTATGGCAGGGGAAAGCAGCTCATCACAGAACTGTGCTCCGAACGGTGCAGAGTGGACCCGGCATATCGTGCCGCGCTGCTGAAAGAGGCAAACGGCTTCACGGTGAGCCTGTATTCCCATCAGAAAAAACGGCTGGAACAGGAAAACGCGCTGTTTCCCGCCTGCGGCGGCTGTGTCTGGGTTCTGGCGGACGGCTTTTATGATGATACGGTCGGACTCATTTGCGACCAGAAAAAACAGGGATTTATGGAGGTGTAAGCAGCTTGAAAAACACAAGGTACGACAACATCGTGGAGTTTCAGGTAACGGGGGACTATGCCCTGTTCTCGGACCCCATCCTGCGTGTCGGCGGAGAAAAGTGCAGCTATCAGGTGCCGACCTATGAGGCGCTCAAGGGCATCCTGCAGTCTGTCTATTGGAAGCCGACGATCATCTGGGTCATCGATGCCGTGCGCGTGATGCATCCTATCCAGATGGAGACAAAGGGAATCCGCCCGATCAAGTATTCGGGAGGAAATGATCTCAGCTACTATACTTATCTGAAAGACTGCTGCTATCAGGTCCGCGCCCATTTTGAATGGAACGAGAACCGACCGGAGCTGGCGGCGGACCGCAATGAGAACAAGCACCATGAGATCGCAAAGAAGATGATCCGCAAAGGAGGACGCCGGGACATCTTCTTGGGAACGCGGGAATGTCAGGGCTATGTGGAGCCGTGCGTCTTCGGCGAGGGGACGGGCGCTTATGATGAAACGCCGGAGCTTGCCTTTGGCCTAATGTACCATGGCATCACTTATGCCGATGAGGCCTATTCCAAGGAGATCAGCGGGAAAATGACCGTCCGCTTCTGGAATCCGGTGATGAAGCGCGGCGTGATCACGTTCCTGCCGCCGGAGCAGTGCCCGCAGTATAAAACGATCGGTCCAATGAATATCAAGCCCTTCGGGGAGAAACTGAACAATTTCTCCGGCCTGCAGGAATTTGAGGAGGGAACATAATGGGACTGCTGCAGCGAGCTATCGAGACGTATGATGCCAATACTGCCCTGATCGGCGTGTACCGGGACGGGCATGAGCCGCTTGCGCCGATCGGCCACATTCTGACAAGCGCAAACATTGAGATCACATTGAATGCACAGGGAAAGTTCCTAGCCGCGCGCAAAGTCGATAAGAAGGAACCCAAAATTCTGATCCCGGTGACGGAGGAATCCAGCGGCCGCACCAGTGGACTTGCGGCGCATCCTCTCTGTGATCAGCTGAAGTATGTTGCCAACACGAACAAAGAGGCACACGAGCTTTATCTTACTGCACTGCGAAAATGGGAAAGATCTGCATATGCGCATCCGTTTCTCACCGCGATTTCCACATATGTTAGGAACGGCTCGATTCTTAAGGACCTTACGAAATGCGGTGTCCTTGCTTTGGAAAAAGGCGGAGGCTATGATGAAAAACAGATGATCTGCTGGCGCGTATTGGGCATTCCCACAGAGGAACCTGCCTGCTGGAAGAACCGGAATCTCTTCTTTGCGTTCGAATCCTATTATTGCAGCCAGCTGGCAACGCGGGATATGGCTTTGTGTATGCTGGAAGGAAAAACAGAACCCATAGCTTTGCAGCATCCCAAGGGCATCATCCCGGTGAATGGGAATGCAAAGCTGATCTCGGCCAATGATTCAAGCGGCTTTACCTATCGGGGACGCTTTTTGGATGATGGCCAGGCAGCTACGGTCGGCTATATCGCTTCGCAGAAAGCGCACAATGCGCTGCGCTGGCTGGCGTCCGAACAGGGGGTTCGGGAGTTTTCCGGAAAACGGATATTCCTCTGCTGGAACCCTGCCGGAAAAACGCTCCCAAGACCGATGCGGCGGATGCGGGACGCAGATGCTGCGCCGCTCCGGAAGCCGAGCGATTATCAAGAACAGTTAAAAAGTACGCTGCTGAGCTTCCGAAAGGATCACCAGCTGCAGGACACGGACTGCGCCGTTCTGGTAAGCTTTGATGCTGCGACGACCGGCCGCCTTGCGGTAACCTATTACAACGAGATCACGCTCAGGACCTTTCTGGAGCGGATACACGATTGGGATGCGCATTGCTGCTGGTTAGCAGGGAATTACGGAATACAGGCTCCCAATTTGCTCCAGATCGTGGATTGCGCTTTTGGTACCCAGCGAAATAACTTTTTGGAAACAGACGATCGCATCCAGCGTCAGCACCTGCAGCGACTGCTGAACTGCAAAATGAACGGCGGCATTTTCCCGCGGGATATTCTGAAAGCACTGACGCAACGGGCGTCCTCTCCGCAGGCCTTTGATGAAGCAAACTGGAGAAAAATCGTGCACGCGGCCTGTGCCGCTCTCCAAAAATACCGGTATGACACAAAACAGGGAGGTAATGAAATGGCTTGGGAACTGGACACAAATAACCGCAGCTTCCAATATGGCAGGCTGCTGGCTGTGATGGAACGTGCGGAGATGGACTACTACACAAAGACAAACGAAAACAGGCAGACAAATGCCATCAAATTTATGAGTGAGTTCCGAAGACGGCCGTTCACCGTGTTTGAGCGGGTCAACCGTCAGCTGGAGCGCGCGTATCTCGATCGCATCGATGCATGGCAGGTCAGACGCTATAAACAGCTTGTGGGGGAAATTATCAACATTCTGCGTGGATTCCCGGAGAACGAGCTGAACCGGCAGCTGGAGGATCTGTATCTCATGGGCTATGAGCTGCAGCGAAATGCCTTTTTCACCAAAAACGACACAACAAATCATACAGAGGAGGAATAAAACATGGCAGCACTGAAGAATAAGATCGATTTTGTGGCACTGATCTCGGTAACGAACGCAAACGGAAACGGAGACCCACTGAACGGCAACCGTCCCCGGACGGATTATAACGGCATGGGTGAGATCTCGGACGTGTGCATTAAGCGGAAGCTCCGGAACCGGATGCAGGACATGGGCAATGCGATTTTCGTACAGTCTGAGGACCGCTGCGACGACGGCTTCAAAAGCCTGAGTGATCGTGCGACGGCTGCGACCAAGGGGATCAAGGAGAAAGAGACCTATGCACAGACTGCGTGCGAAAAGTGGATGGATGTACGGAGCTTCGGACAGGTTTTCGCATTCAAGAGCAATGACAAGAGCGGTGTCTCCGTCGGCGTCCGCGGACCTGTTTCGATTCATCAGGCAGTCAGCATCTCTCCGGTCGAGATCGAAGAGATGCAGATCACCAAGAGCGTCAACGGCGAAACGGGCGAGAAGCGCTCGTCGGATACCATGGGTACGAAGCATTTTGTCAGATTTGGATTCTATGAGATCAAGGGCGCGATCAACGTGCAGTTGGCGGAAAAGACCGGCTTCTCGCAGGAGGATGCAGCTGTTGTGAAGGAATGCCTCCGCACGCTCTTCGCGAACGATGCCTCCGCCGCGCGGCCGGAGGGCTCCATGGAGGTCGTAAAGCTCTTCTGGTGGGAACATAACTGCAAGGAGGGACAGTATTCGTCCGCAAAGGTGCATCGAAGCGTCCATGTCACGCCCAAGAATCCGGAAGGGATCCCGACATGTGTGGACGACTATGAGATCACACTCGATGAGCTGCCCGGCCTTGTTCCGGAGATCATAGATGGCGTATAACGAGGACGAGTATCTCCAGCTTTCCGGGATCCAGCATTTCCGGTTCTGCCGCAGACAGTGGGCGTTGATCCATATCGAAAATCTGTGGGCGGAGAATGTCAGGACCGTGGACGGGGAGCTTATGCACGAACGGGCGCACGACTCCGGCCTGCGGGAAAAGCGCGCCGGCGTGATCGTGACGCGCGATCTGGCGATCTCGTCTCAGACGCTGGGCGCCTCCGGGGCATGCGATGTCGTGGAGTTCCGAAAGTCGGCTGACGGGATCCCGCTTCCGGGTGAGGAGGGCCGCTTCCTGCCCTATCCGGTCGAGTACAAGCACGGCTCGCCGCGGGAAGACCTGGCCAATGAGCTGCAGCTCTGCGGGCAGGCGATGTGTCTGGAAGAAATGCTTTGCTGCGATATCCAAAAGGGCGCGCTGTATTTCGGCGAAATGCGGCACCGGATCGAGGTAGAGTTCACGCCGGAGCTGCGCCGGGAGGTGGTGGATACCATGAAGGAAATGCACAGCCTCTACCGGCGCGGCCATACGCCGAAGGTGAAGCCGACGAAGTCCTGCAATGCCTGTTCCCTGAAAGACCTGTGCCTGCCGAGAATGTCGCGCTGCGGTTCCGTGAAAAGCTACCTGCAGAGACATATGGAGGAAATACCATGAGACGACTGCTCAACACTCTGTTTGTCACCTCGGAGGATGCCTATCTGACACTCGACGGCGAAAATATCGTTGTCCGCCGGGAAAAGGAGGAGGCAGGGCGGTTTCCTCTGCACAATCTGGAAGAGATCGTCAGCTTCTCCTATGCCGGGGCTTCGCCCGCTCTGATGGGGGCCTGTACCAGGCGCAATATCGGCCTGAGCTTCTGCACGCCGAGCGGCAGATTCCTGGCGCGGACGGCGGGCGTGGAAACCGGGAACGTGCTGCTGCGCAGAGAGCAGTACCGGATAGCGGATGATCCGGCCGCCAGCTGCCAGATCGCAAAGCTCATGATCTGGGGTAAGCTGTATAACGGCCGGTGGAGCATTGAGCGGACCAAGCGCGACCATAAGCTGCGCATCGATGCGGAGCGGTTCGAAAATGCCTCTGCAGCGATCCGCGATATCCTGCCGCAGGTCATGGAGGCGGGTTCACTCGATTCTCTGCGTGGTCTGGAGGGCGCGGCTGCGTCGGTTTACTTTGAGGTATTCGACGATATGATCCTGCGCAGCAAGGAGACGTTCTATTATCGCGGCCGAAACCGGCGGCCGCCGCTGGACAATGTCAATGCAATGCTCTCCTTTTCCTACAGTCTGCTGGCCGGAAGCTGCGCTTCCGCGCTGGAGAGCGTCGGTCTGGATGCCTATGTCGGCTTTCTGCACCGGGATCGTCCCGGCAGAACATCGCTTGCGCTGGACCTTATGGAGGAGCTGCGGCCGTGCATGGCGGACCGGTTCGTGCTGACGCTCATCAACAATCAGGTCATGCGGGCGGAGGATTTTGAAACGGCAGAGAACGGCGCAGTGCTTATGACGGATATGGGCCGCCGAAAATTCCTGAAAAGCTGGCAGGAGCGCAAACAGGAGACGATAACGCATCCTTATCTGGGAGAAAAGCTCCCTTGGGGACTGGTCCCCTATATGCAGGCCCTGCTGCTGGCGCGGTATCTGCGCCGCGATCTGGATGCCTATCCGCCGTTTCTCTGGAAGTGAGCCTATGCTGGTTCTGATCTCTTATGATGTGAACACACAGGATGCGGCAGGAAGGAGGCGGCTCCGCCTGATTGCAAAGCAATGCGTGAACTATGGGCAGCGCGTCCAGAATTCCGTGTTCGAGTGCATATTGGATGCTGCGCAGTGCAGGCAGCTTCAGCATAAGCTCTGTTCCCTGATGGACAAGGAGAAGGACAGCCTGCGGTTTTATTATCTGGGCAATCGCTATGAAGCCAAGGTGGAACACTTCGGCATCAATGCCGGCTATCAGCCGGAGGGGGTCCTGATGGTATAAGCGTGCGAACGGGGAGCGAGCAGCGATTCTTCGGAAGGTTCGCACCGAAATTTGTGCACGTTTGGCAGAAAAAATGGCCGCATCAAAGCCAGAAAACCACTCAATACGGCCAGGGTAAATGCACTTTTTGTGCAATATGCGATGTTTTGCACAGTTTTTTTGTGCAAGATCGCTGTCCCGCCCCGCAAGGGGCGGGTGGATTGAAATCCATATCGCTTCATTGTTGAATGTTTCTTTTGTGTCCCGCCCCGCAAGGGGCGGGTGGATTGAAATGCCCGTCTGAAGCTGCTGAGCAGGTGGGACAAGGTCCCGCCCCGCAAGGGGCGGGTGGATTGAAATGTCCACGCCGGCAGCAGATCCTCGCAGGCGATGGTCCCGCCCCGCAAGGGGCGGGTGGATTGAAATAGACTAAGGAAAGGAGAAAGACATGGCCGCATTGTCCCGCCCCGCAAGGGGCGGGTGGATTGAAATGATTGCATGTGCCGGTTGCTTTTTGCAGATATCGTCCCGCCCCGCAAGGGGCGGGTGGATTGAAATATATGTCGATGGGAATGTACAAACGGATTTGTAGTCCCGCCCCGCAAGGGGCGGGTGGATTGAAATAGCATCAGAGTATATCGCAAGCCCTCCAACAATTAGTCCCGCCCCGCAAGGGGCGGGTGGATTGAAATCGTTACCCCGGTTGCGAGATCACGCCGAAAGAAGTCCCGCCCCGCAAGGGGCGGGTGGATTGAAATAGCTGTGTGACCCGGGCAGAGCAGAGCGTATAGGTCCCGCCCCGCAAGGGGCGGGTGGATTGAAATAAGCCGTCAAGAACTTCCTGTTTTGTTTTGATGTCCCGCCCCGCAAGGGGCGGGTGGATTGAAATGGCAATTGGAACGTCATCGTGACGCCGTACCTCGTCCCGCCCCGCAAGGGGCGGGTGGATTGAAATGCGCCGGTCTCCTTGTCGGTTACGCCGAACACCTGTCCCGCCCCGCAAGGGGCGGGTGGATTGAAATACTATCCAGCATTTCGGCCCCATCCCCGACGCTAGGGTCCCGCCCCGCAAGGGGCGGGTGGATTGAAATAAGAGTCTCGAAGACCACAACAAGATAGTCGAGGTCCCGCCCCGCAAGGGGCGGGTGGATTGAAATATCTCGAAGTATTTCCACAAGGGAAGCGGTGTCGTCCCGCCCCGCAAGGGGCGGGTGGATTGAAATAAACTCGAAGCAGACGTCCATGTCCGGCACGCTGGTCCCGCCCCGCAAGGGGCGGGTGGATTGAAATAAGGGCACGGCAATCGGCGACACGGTCCGCGGTGTCCCGCCCCGCAAGGGGCGGGTGGATTGAAATCAGCATGGTAATCTGAGCATCCATGCCCTGAATGTCCCGCCCCGCAAGGGGCGGGTGGATTGAAATCTCCGGTCGGTTCGGAGGTAGTGATTGTCTACAAGTCCCGCCCCGCAAGGGGCGGGTGGATTGAAATCGACGCTATGCTTAGTCAGTTCCGATATTTCTTGTCCCGCCCCGCAAGGGGCGGGTGGATTGAAATGGCGACCGCATCGTGCTGATGTCCGCGAAAAAGGTCCCGCCCCGCGTGGGGCGGGATCACTATCTTTTGGCAGTTTTTTCCCTGCAATGTACGGCACAGAATATCGGAGACGGCGCATTATGAGATTTGGACCGCGGCAGGGATCTGCCGCGGTCCGGAGTCTTACTTCATGCTGCGCTCGTAGGCCTCGATCATTTTCTTGACCATCTGGCCGCCGACGGAGCCGGCCTCACGGGAGGTCAGGTGACCGTTGTAGCCCTGCTTCAGGTTGACGCCGACTTCGTTGGCGGCTTCCATCTTGAACTTGTCCATGGCCTCGCGAGCTTCCGGGATATTGATCTGGTTCGTATTTTTCATTGCGTACATCTCCTTGAAATGTGATTTTGGGTACCGCAGTCATAGCATTGCCCGAAAAAGATCGAATATGCCGGAAGTCTGTCAGGGAATTTCCGGCCGTTCTTCTGAAAATTGGGCGGCGGAAAATGCTGTCAAAAGCAATTGACAAATTCCGGACGGCTCTCTATAATGAATTAAAGTGATGAACAAAGGCGCGGCTTGCGCAGCGTTTGCCGCGGCGGGCCGATACTCTGTTTCAGAGCACAAGGATACCGGCAAGACCGGCGGCGATTTCTGCTCGCTGAAAACAGGAGAGTGAATCATGAAAGCAGTACGATTAAAAACGGAATATCTGCAGGACCCTTTGGGCATTGATATTCCGCATCCGCGGCTGTTCTGGACTTGTGAGGACGGGATCACGCAGAGCGCATTCCAGATCCTTGCAGCGACGGACGGCCGTACGGTATGGGACAGCGGGAAGGTGCCCTCCGGCTCCATGCACGCGGATTATCCAAACGCGCTTGCTTCCCGGCAGCGCGTCAGCTGGCGCGTGCGGCTCTGGGATGAGAACGACGATCCCGGCGCGTGGTCGAGCGAGGCCTTTTTCGAAATGGGGCTTCTGAATGCTTCGGACTGGAGCGCCCTGTGGATCGCGGGGGACTATCCCGTCCGTAAAAAGCAGCGCTACCCGGTGGATTGCTTCCGCAAGGTGTTTTCCGCGGGACAGGTTCAAAAGGCCCGGCTGTATCTTACGGCCTGCGGCCTGTATGAGGCGCGGCTCAACGGCCGGCGCGTCGGGGACGCGCTGCTGACGCCCGGCTCCACGGACTACCGCAAGCGCATCCAGTATCAGGTCTACGATGTGACGGACCTGCTGCGGGGCGGCGAAAACGCCATGACCGTCGAGCTGGCGGACGGCTGGTACCGCGGCTCCAACGGCGGCGCAGGGCAGACGAACACCTTCGGCACGCAGACAAAGCTGCTGGCGCAGCTGGAGCTGACGCTGGCGGACGGAACGACGCAGACCGTCTGCAGCGACGGGAGCTGGGCGTGGAGCAATGACGGCCCCATCCGCTTTGCCGACCTCAAGGACGGCGAGATCGTGGATGCAAATCGCGAGCCCTCCTATTCCGGCAGTGTCCGCGTCGTGGAGGAGCATGCGCCTCTGACGGCATCCGACAACGTACCGGTCCTCGAGCGCGAGCGCTTTGCCCCGGTCGAACGGATCACAACGCCGTCCGGCAAGACTGTCCTCAAATATGCGCAGAATCTTTCGGGCTATGTGTCCTTCCGTGTGACGGCACACAAGGGCCAGCGAGTCCACATCACGATGGGCGAAACGCTCGATGACAGCGGCGAACTGACGCTCCGGAACATCCAGTGCATTACCAAAGGAAGACCCTCACCGCTGCAGGAGCTGGATTACACCTGCAGGGAGGGCGTGAACGAATACACGCCGAAATTCTATTACGGCGGCTTCCAGTATGCGCAGGTCGACACGGACGTCGAATTCCGGACAGAGGACTTTACGGCTGTTGCTGTGTACAGCGCCTTTGAGGAAACTTCAAAATTCGAGTGCTCCAATCGCCTGATCAACCAATTTTACCACAACACTCTGTGGTCCCTGAAGAGCAACTCCACCGACGTGCCGACGGACTGCCCGACGCGTGAGCGCATGGGCTGGACGGGCGACAGTCAGGTCTTCTTCAACACGGCGTCCTATCTCACGGACTATGCGGCCTTTGCCCGCAAGCATGTGCGCGACATTTTTGACCGCCAGTGGCGCAGCGGCCGCCTGCCGCAGATCGCGCCGTTTGCAAACGAGTCGCCGAGCATCAACAAAATGAACGGCTCCGTCGGCTGGGCGTGCGCAGGTGTCTATATCCCGTACTATTTCTATCAGAAATACGGCGACGACCGCCTGCTGCGTGCGTATTACGACAACATGCTGCGCTATGCGGACTTTATGATCCGCCGCGCGGGGAAATGGGGCGGGATCTTCGCCAAGCCCATGCATCTTTCCCACAAAAATCGAAAGTATGCTGTTAACTGCGGCAAGTCCTACGGCGAGTGGGCCGAGCCGAATGACGTCATGGCCTTCCACGGGATCGACTTTTTCATTCCGCACCCGGAGGAATCCACGGCCTATACATATTTTACGCTCAAGCGTGTGCTGGAGATCGCCTCGATCCTCGGCAAGCCGGAAACGCCGCAGCTGGCGCGCATCCGGGAATACAGCGAGGGCGCGAAATGCGCCTATCAGGAACTCGTTACGAAGGACGGCTACTCGCTGGATACCGACCGGCAGGCCAAGCTCGTCCGGCCCTTGTATATGGGGCTGCTGACGCCGGAGCAGGAGACCTTTGCCAGAAAGCGCCTCATCGCCGCGCTGGACCACTATGGCTGGCGTCTCGGGACCGGCTTCCTCTCCACGCCGATGATCCTGGACGTTCTGGCGGGGCTGGATATCAGCTATGCCTACCGTCTGCTGGAAAACGAGGAAATGCCCGGCTGGCTCTTTATGCCAAAGTCCGGCGCAACGACGATCTGGGAGGCCTGGGAGGGCAACCAGAAGGACAAATGGATCGCCTCGCTGAACCACTATTCCAAAGGCGCGGTCTGCGAGTGGCTGATGAACACGATGTGCGGCATCCGGATCACCGGAGAAAACCATGTTACAATTGCACCGAAGCCCGGCGGGGACATCACCTTCGCACGGGCTAGTTATTGGAGCATTTGTGGAAACGTTACGACAAGCTGGGAGCGGACGGAGAACGGCTATCGGCTGACCGTGGGCATCCCTGCGAACACAACGGCGGAGATCCTCCTGCCGGACGGAACGGGCCGGACCGTCGGAGCCGGACAGCATCGGTATGAATGGAAATGAAACGATATTATCTTGCTATCGACATCGGCGCGTCCTCCGGGCGGCACATTGTGGGCTGGCGGGAGGACGGCGAAATCAAAGCAAAAGAGGTCTACCGCTTCCCCAACGGCGTACAGGAGCAGAACGGCCATCTCGTCTGGGACGTGGATGCGCTGCTTTCCCATGTGAAGGCGGGCATCGCGGCGGCGAAGGCCGAGTTCCCGGAGATCGTCAGCCTGTCTGTCGATACCTGGGCCGTGGACTATGTGCTGCTGCGGGGCAGTGAAGAAATCCGCCCGGTGTATGCCTACCGCGACAGCCGCACGGAGGCGGCCATTCCCAAGGTTCACGAAATTCTGCCGTTTGCGGAGCTGTACGCCAAAACCGGCTGCCAGTTCCAGCCCTTCAACAGCATCTACCAGCTCTATGCCGATCAGCTGGCGGGGCGGCTGGAGGGCGTGACGGATTTTCTGATGATCCCGGAGTATCTCCTCTGGAAGCTCTGCGGCGTGAAAGCCAAGGAGTACACCAACGCCACTACCACCGGCATGGTAAACGCAGAAACGGGCAAATTTGACCCGGAGATTATTTCAGCGCTCGGTCTGCCGCCCATCTTCCCCAAACTCCAAAAGCCGGGGACGGTGCTGGGCGAGTATGAGGGGATAAAGTGCGTCCTCTGTGCCACCCACGACACAGCCTCAGCGGTGGAGGGAATCCCCATGGTGGAAAACGCGCCCTATATTTCGTCCGGCACATGGTCGCTCTTGGGCGTTAAAACGCCGAAACCCATCACGGACGAGGCCAGCCGCGCCGCCAATTACTCCAACGAGGGCGGCGTGGGCTATAACCGCTATCAGAAGAACATCATGGGCATGTGGCTGGTCAACGAGCTGCAAAAGGAGCTTTGCAGCGGGCTGGGCTTTGCGGAGATCGTGAACGCCGCGAAGGAGAGCCGCTGCGATGCCCTCATCGACGCCAACGCCCCGGAATTTCTGGCTCCCAAGAGTATGAAGGCCGCCTTTGACACGGCGACCGACGGAAAGCTCATCAGCATCGGCGACTATTTCCGCTGCGCCTATCGCAGCCTTGCAGAGAGCTATGCGAAAGCCCTTGCAGAACTGGAAGCCAACACAGGAAAGCAATACGACAGGCTCTACATCGTGGGTGGCGGTGCAAAAAACGAGTTTTTGAACCATCTCACCGCCAAGGCCACGGGCAAGCAGGTCATCGCTCTGCCCATCGAGGCCACGGCTCTCGGCAATCTGAAAATTCAAATGGAGGCAGACCTATGAGCTATACGGAAGCAAAACAAAAATATGCCGCCCTCGGCGTAGATACCGAGGCAGCGCTGGACAAGCTGAAAACTACTCCTGTCTCTCTGCACTGCTGGCAGGGGGACGATGTGCGCGGTTTCGACACCGACCCCACCAAGCCCCTCACTGGCGGCATCCAGACCACCGGCAGCTATCCCGGCCGCGCGAGGACCCCGCAAGAGCTGATGGCGGATATCGAGGAGGTGCTGAAGCTGTGCCCCGGCACGAAGAAGCTGAATCTCCACGCCAGCTATGCTATTTTTGCCGAGGACGAGTGGGTCGACCGCGATAAGTTGGAGCCGAAGCATTTTGCACCGTGGGTGGACTTCTGCAAAAAGCACGGCCTCGGCGCGGACTTTAACCCCACCTTCTTCTCCCACCCTAAGTGTGATCCGCTGACGCTCAGTTCCCCCAACGAGGAAACCCGCCGCTTTTGGGTGGAGCACGGCAAAGCCTGCGTGCGCATCTCGCAGTATCTGGCGGAGGAGTTGGGGCAGATCTGTACCATGAACATCTGGACGGGCGACGGCTTCAAGGACATCCCCGCCGACCGTCTGGGGCCGCGTATGCGCTACAAGCAGTCCATCGACGAAATTCTCTCGGAGCCCTTTGATTTTACCAAGGTCAAGCCCTGCGTGGAGAGCAAGGTGTTCGGCATCGGCGTGGAGAGCTATACCGTAGGCAGCGCGGAATTTGCCCTGAGCTACGCCGCCATGAACAGGGATAAGTGCATCCCCCTGATGGACAACGGCCACTATCACCCCACCGAGGTGGTCAGCGACAAAATCCCGGCGCTGCTGACCTTCTTCCCGGAGATCGCCCTGCACATCACCCGCCCGGTGCGCTGGGACAGCGATCATGTGGTTCTGTTCGATGACGAAACGAAGGAGCTCTGCAAGGAGATCGTCCGCTGCGGCGGCTTGGACGGCCGGGTGTATCTGGCGCTGGATTACTTCGATGCCTCTGTCAACCGCATCGCCGCGTGGGTCACGGGCTTCCGCAATGTGCAGAAGGCCCTGCTGAACGCCCTGCTGACGCCGGATATGACGGCTGAACAGAACGCGGGTAATTTTACCGATCTGCTCGTTCGGCAGGAGGAACTGAAGACCATGCCCTTCGGAGAGATCTGGGCGGAATACTGCCGCCGCTGCGGCGTGCCGGAGGATGGCGCGTGGCTGCCGCTGGTGCGGGCGTATGAAAAGAACGTTCTGGAGGCGAGAGCATGAAAAATATTCTGACAGCCCCGTGGATGGTGGAGATGATCCGCACCGTGACGAATATGTATGACCACGGCTGGGACGAGCGCAACGGCGGAAATGTGAGCCTGCTGCTGGAGGAATCGCAGGTCAACGATTATGTGGACGGCGCGGTTCTGCGGGAGATTCCCTCGGGCTTTTCCTGTCCAGAGCTGGACGGCAAGTACTTCCTCGTCACCGGCACAGGCAAGTATTTCAAGAATGTCCAGTATGCGCCGGAGATCAATCTCGGCCTCGTGCGTCTGACGGACGGCGGCGAGACGGCGCAGCTTCTGTGGGGCTTTGCGGACGGCGGGAAATTCACGTCCGAATTTCCGGCACACATGATGAGCCATGCCGCACGGCTGAAAATCGACCTGCAGAACCGCGTGGTCATGCACTGCCATCCGGCAAACCTGCTTGCCATGACCTATGTCCACATGCTCGATGAAAAGCAGTTCACCCGCACGCTCTGGCAGATGTGCACGGAGTGCATTGTGGTGTTCCCGGACGGCGTGAATGTGCTGCCGTGGATGCTCTGCGGCACGAACGAGATCGGTGAGGCCACCGCTGAGAAGATGCGCACCGCCCGGCTTGTTGTCTGGGCGCAGCATGGCATCTACGGCGCAGGAAAAGACCTCGACGAGACGTTCGGCCTCATCGAGACCGCCGAAAAGGCGGCAGAGATTTACATGAAGATCGCCCATCTGCCACTGGTAAATACCATTACCGATGACCAGATGCACCAGTTAGAGGCCCACTTCGGCGTGAAGGCAAGAGAGGGCTATCTGGCCTGAATCCTGCTTCTGTTATAGACCAAACCGGCAGCCGGAAACGCATCCGGCTGCCGGTTTGGCCTGTGCTCAGGCACAGAGATCGAAGAACAGGAAGTGCTCCGGGTCGATGAGGTCGATCGCGAGGATGCTTGCCTCGGGACAGATCCTGTCGAGATCCAGCCGGGCGTCGGTCTCGTCATAGGTGGCGGGCTGCGGCTCGGCGGCGAAGATCAGGCCGTCGTAGTCCTCGGGCACATAGACGATGTAGCTCTTCGTAAAGAGCCGCCCACCGTCCGCGGTGTCCTCCCACTGCGTGGAATAGAAGAATTCGATCTCGTAGTCCGTGCCGTTCCAGCTGACGGTGTGCAGGTAGTGATTCTCGCCACGCTCCGTGTCGTCATAGGCGGAGGAGGCGGTCAGCCACATGCCCGTGTAGTAGTCATAGAGCTCGCTGCTCAGGACCGTCTGAAAATCCTGCTCGAAGTAGGGGATCGACTCGGCCGGGATGTAGCACACGGCGTCAAAGGCGATTTCGCGCAGGCCGTCGTGGACATTGTCGTCCTGCTTCGTCACCTGCCACAGGCAGGGCGCGGTCTGGTAGCCGTCGCCGCCCTCTGCGTAGAAGCAGACGCCGTCCTCCAGCTCATATGGGCCGCCGCCCACGTCGCAGTTGATCATCAGATCGCCGTTTTCAAAGGCGGAGCGCAGCACGATCGCGCTGACCTGCCGCAGAACGCCGCCGTTTGCGGGATCGAGCAGTTCGCCGGACGGGGAATACTCCAGCACGAGCCTGTCGTCGGAATCCTCATAGCCCAGCTCCACGCCCGCCGCGCCGGCAGTGGCAATGCCGGATTCCAGCACGGTCTCCTCGGAATTCAGAATGTCCCATGTGCCGTCCTCGTGGATGCGGATCCAGAAATTCTGACCGACGTATTCCCAGAGGCCAACATAAGCTGCGAGGTATTGCGTGGAGTCTGAGGCGTAGGGACCGTAGGAGGCGTCCGGCTGGAACTGGCAGCAGTCCTCGCCCTCCCAGTACCAGACGAGCACCGTTTCGGTGCCGTCCTCCTGCCGGAATTCCAGCCGGATGTCGCTGCTGCCGTCGCCGGTCACATCGTCAAAGGAGATGCTCCAGTAATCGGACGCGGCGTTCGGGATTTCAACGGGATAGGTGACGCTGTCAAAGCAGATCTGTTCCGCCTCGTCGTAATAAAATGTCGCCCATTCGCTGCCGATGCAGACGCAGACCGGCGTTTCCACGCCGTCCTGCACGATCGTGCCCCGGTCGTTTACCATGCCCGTGGTGCGCCAGTCCTCGCCCGGCAGCTCCTCCGTCGGGGCCTCCTCTCTGCCGCAGGCGGCGAGGGTCAAGAGGAGTGCAAGGGCCAGAAGCAGGGAAAATGCTCTTTTCATGATTCGATCCTTCCTTTCCGTTTTCTGCCGGGTAAAAAATTCCACCGTACAGAGACATTGTACGGCGGAATGTTCAGAAAGTCTATTAACCAAAGGTTAACCAGGCTGCTTTAACAGGACTGCAAGCTCCTGCCGTTTCCGGCGGGTGTCGCCGTCGATGTGGAGCTTGGCATAGAGCTGGTTCAGATACTGCTTGACGCTGCCCTCGGAGAGGCCGAGCCGCCCGGCGATCTCGCGGTTCGTCAGGCGCTGCGCAAGCAGGTCGGCAAGCTCCAGCTCCCGCGGGGTAAGCCCGGCGAGGGCCGCAGGCCGGGTGCGGCGCGCCTCAGACAGCCTGCCCAGTTCCGCGATCGCCTGCGTGTCCGGGCGATTTTCCAGCAGCGGCGCAAGATAGCGGTAATTCTCCGCAAACGGCAGAATCAGTCCGTCCGGCGCGGCATCGGTCAGAGCCTGCTCCAGCAGCGCCTCGGCCTCGGCGCGTTTGCCGAGCTGCGCATAGGCGGCAGCCGTCTGGATGCGCACATGGAGGGCGACAAGGGCATAGGGGAATCGCGCGCAGGCGGCCAGAAGCGCCTCGCTCCGGCCGATGAGCCGGGCATACTCTCCCTGCGCCAGCCAGACCTGATTTTCGATCATGTCATACATCGGCCGTCCGGTGGCAAGATTGTGGACGGTGTCGAGCAGGTGCAGGCGGAACAGCTCCGGAATGCGCTCCGTATCTCCGCGCAGCGCATCATAATAGGTGCAGATGGCGTAAAAGATCGGGAGCCATGCGGCGTTGTGCTGCCGCACCAGCCCGGCGTTACGCTGCTCGCGCGTGTACGGCAGGGAAACGTTCCGGAAAAGCGACAGCCGCAGCGCCAGAAGGTCGCAGCACAGGGCCATGCTCTCCTGCAGAGGCCCGGTGCTCCGGGCGCGCTCCAGCGCAATATGGGCGTCGGCAAAGCGGCACTGCAGAAGCAGCGCCTCCGCACGCATGATCTGCTCCGCCCCGCGGCCGTGGCCGTTCGTGACGCGGTAATAATGCGGCATGCACTCGTCCATCTCGGACAGCTCTGCCTCCAGCGCGCCGGGCGTCCGGTGGAACATCATCAGCACGGAGGGCGAGCCGAACGTCCAGCCGCCGCTCCGGCGGATGGTGATGGCCGGACGGGTCATTTTGCTGCTGGCGCTGCGGTGCAGGCGGCTCATGGCCGAAATATCGTTGTAGGATAGGAAGCTCAGGATGAGGTCGCATTCGCCAAGCAGATTTCCGCGCTCGTTCGGCGGCAGCTCCGGATGCGTGTCCAGCGCGCTCTGCAGCAGCTCGCGCAGCTCCAGCATCTTCGGGATACGGCTCCAGTTGAACATGCAGCGCATCAGCACCAGAATGGCAAGCGGATGCGCCAGCAGCGCGTCTTTCGGGCATTCCTCCAGCGCAGAAAGCACCAGAGCGGGGCCCAGCGTGGAAAGCAGAATGCCGGCGTCCTGCGTCACAGCGTCCAGCAGGGAAGTATAGTCGCCGCAGCGCCGGAAGGAATCCATGGCGTGGAGCATCTGCCCGTGCGCGGCGTACCAGCGCCCATAGCGCGCCCGGCAGGCCCGCTGCCGGGGCTCCGGGAGCGTGCGGAAGACCTGCGCGGCGCAGGCCTTCATCATGTGGTGGAAGCGATAGGTCACGCCGTCCGGAAGAAGGCTGGCAAAGGCGTTCTGCGCAGTCAGCGCGCCCAGCAGCTGCTCCGTTTCCGGCTCTTCGGTGACAAAGCGCGCCATTTCCGCCGTGAATTCATCGGCAAGACCGAGCACGGCCAGAAATTCCCGTGTGCGCTGCGGCAGCGGGTCAAGCATGGCGGCCGTGAACATGGCGTAGATATCCGAATTTCCGCCGACCAGCGTTCCGCGCTCGGCCAGCGAGCGCAGATTGAGGTAGACGGCGGAGAACCAGCCCTCCGTGGAGGTCAGAAGCGCGGTCAGCTGCGACTCGGACAGCGCGGCGCCGCAGCGGCGGGCATAGACGGCCAGCTCCTCGCGGCCTAGCCGGAGCTGCTCCGCGCCGATCCGGTGCAGGCGGATGCCCAGACGCAGCTGCGCGTCGGCAGGCAGAAAGCGGTCGCGCCCGGCAACGATGAGGTGGACGTTTTCCGGCAGGCGGTTTGCAAGCGTGCACAGGAAATCTGCGACGCGCGCATCGGCCAGCAGGTGAAAATCGTCGAGGAAGAGATAGCACGGCTCCGGTCCGGCCAGCCCGCGGCACAGGCCGTCCGCCAGCAGCCCTGCGCCCGCGGCATCGACAGGGCAGTCGTAGTCACGCAGGAACGGGAACCCGGCGTTGGCAAAGGCCTCCTGCGCGCTTCGCCAGAGAATGGCAAGGTGGGCGGAATAGACGCTGATACGGATACAGTGCGGCGGCGCCTCTCTGGCGAGAAACCAGTTGACGGCCGTCGTCTTGCCGTAGCCCATGGGTGCAACGACCGCCGTCAGCGCACAGCGGGAGACCGGCCGCAGGCTCTCCTGCAGCCGCCCGGAAATATAGATCGTGTTAAGATCATGCCTGATGCGCGCCATCCGCTCACCTCCGGAAATATCGTGTCTGCAGGCATTATAGCATATGTCGCATTTTGGCGCAACTGGCCGCACGATGCGGCGGGAAAACATGCATTGATTTCCGAAAAGTGATGTGCTATACTATTTAATATAGAAATCAAACCAGAGGAGGGCCTCCCGAATGGAGCGTATCACAAGCAGTCACAATCCGCTCGTGCAGCACATGCGGAAGCTGCAGACCTCGCGCGCCTATCGCGAGAGCTGCGGCGAATTTGTGGCGGACGGCTGGAAGCTTCTGGAGGAGGCACTCAAGTGGTATCCCGAGGTGACGGCCGTTCTGACGAGCGAGCCGGAGCGCTGCCCGGCACTCCCATCGTCGGCACGTCTGGTCGAGGTCCCTGCGTCATTGATGCAGAGCGTTTCGAGTATGCGCACGCCGCAGGGCGTTTTATTCTCCCTGCGCCTGCCGCAGGAGGGCGCGCTCCGGGTGCAGCCCGGCATGCTCCTGCTCGACCGCATCCAGGACCCCGGAAACCTCGGCACGATCCTGCGTACGGCCGACGCCTTCGACCTGCCGGTCCTGCTGACGAACGGCTGCGCCGATCCGTTTTCCGAAAAGACGGTGCGCGCCTCCATGGGCGCGGTGTTCCGCCGTCCGCCGCAGAGCGCACCGATGGAGGACGTGCTCAGAGCCTGTCATGCCGCCGGAATCCCCATTGCGGCGACGGCGCTGTCCGACACGGCGTGCGATCTGCGCGAGGTCGATCTGATGCGCCATCTTGTCGTCATCGGCAGCGAGGGGCAGGGCATTTGCCCGGAGCTGCTCGCCGCCTCGGACCGGCAGATCATCATTCCCATGCAGCCGCGCTGCGAGTCGCTCAATGCGGCCGTCGCGGCGGCGATCGTGCTGTGGCAGATGCGGCCGTAGCGCGGGAGAACACGGAAGGAGGGCGCGCAGATGCAGAAGCACTGGGTTTGGCTGGCAACGCGAAGCGGCATCGGGGTCCGGGGCCGCGCGGAGCTGCTGCGCCGGTTCGGCACGGCAGAGCGCATTTATGCCATGGACCGGGCCGCGCTGCAGGCGGAGGAAGGCCTGCGGCGGAGCTGGCTCGAGCCGCTGCTCGACAAAACGCTGGACGGCGCGGAGCGCATTCTGGCGCAGTGCGACCGTTTTGACATCCGCCTTCTGACCTATGCGGAGCCTGCCTATCCCGAGCGGCTGCGCAACATTGCAGACCCGCCTGCGCTTTTGTATTATCAGGGCCGCCTGCCGGATTTTGACCACGAGGCCGCGATCGCCGTTGTCGGCTCACGCCGGTGCAGCGCCTACGGCCTGCTGCACGCCAAGCAGTTCTCCCGCCTGATCGCCGCAAGCGGCGGGCTTGTGATGTCCGGCGGTGCACGCGGCATCGATACCATGGCGCTGCAGAGCGCGATGGACCTGCCGGAGCCGGTCGTTTGTGTGCTGGCCTGCGGGCTCGACATCGCCTATCCGCCGGAAAACGGCCAGCTGTTTGCGCAGATCGCGTCGAGAGGCTGCCTCCTGAGCGAATACCCGCCGGGGACGAGCCCGATGCGCGGCAATTTCCCGGTGCGCAACCGTATTCTGAGCGGCCTTTCCGTTGGCGTTCTCGTGGTCGAGGCCTCGGCGCAGAGCGGTGCGCTCATCACGGCGCGGCTGGCGCTGGAGCAGGGCAGGGACGTATTTGCCATTCCAGGCAATCTCGGCGTCGCCTCGTGCGAGGGGACGAATCGCCTGCTGCGCGAGGGTGCGCTCATGCCCGAAAACGGCTGGGAGCTGCTGCAGGAATACACGCACCTGTTTCCGGGCAAGCTGGCGGACGGTCGCCGCCGCGAGGTGATGGAGCAGCGCTTTGGGTCGCATTACGCAGCGGCCGTCCCTGCGCAGCCCCTGCCGGAGAGACTGGCAAAACCGGCCCGCCCGGCAGCGCCTTCACCGGAAAAGTCCCCAGCCCTCGACAAAAAAGACATTGACAATCCGCCTGCAAGGCCTTATAGTGACAGAAAGAAAGCACCGCCCGCCCTGTCCGGCGACGAAGCGGCGGTCTATGCCGCCCTGACGCCGGAGCCGATCCTTGCGGATCTTCTCACGGAGCATACGGGCCTTCCGCCGCAGCGCCTGCTTGCGGCCATGACCATGCTCCAGATCAAGGGGCTGGCCAAAAAGCTTCCCGGCAACCGCTATCAGCGCGCCGGAGGATAATGGATATATGGAGGTTCCCTTCATGACAAAGGGATCGAATCTGGTGATCGTCGAGTCACCGTCTAAAGCAAAGACCATTGGAAAATATCTCGGCCCGGATTATCGCGTCGAGGCCTGCATGGGCCACCTGCGCGACCTGCCCAAGAGCAAGATGGGCGTCGATCTGGAGCACGATTTTGAACCGGACTATCAGCCACTGGCCAGCAAGGCCGCGATCATCTCTGAGCTGCGCAGCGCTTCCAAAGCCGCAAAGCACATCTATCTTGCAACTGACCCGGACCGCGAGGGAGAGGCGATCTCGTGGCATCTGAAGGAGCTGCTGGAGCTGCCGGACGACAAGACGGAGCGCGTGACGTTCAACGAGATCACGAAAAACGTCGTAACGCGCAGCATTCAGGAGCCGCGCAGCATCGATTATAATCTGGTGGACGCCCAGCAGGCCCGCCGGATCCTTGACCGCATCGTCGGCTACCAGCTCAGCCCGCTGCTGTGGAAGAAGATCCGCCGCGGCCTGTCCGCCGGGCGCGTGCAGTCTGTTGCCACGCGTCTTGTCGTGGAGCGCGAGCAGGAGATCGAGGCCTTCGTGCCGAAGGAATACTGGACAATCGACGTGCTGCTGCGCTGCCTGAACAAGCCGGGCAGCTTCACGGCGCACTATTACGGCGAGGAAAAGAAGCGCGATCTGCACAGCGAGGCCGAGGCCGACGAGGTCCTGCGCGACATCGCCGGGCAGGAATTCACCATTGCGGGCATCAAGCGCACGGAAAAGCGCCGCTCGCCGACGCCGCCGTTCATCACCTCCACGCTGCAGCAGGAGGCCTCCCGCAAGCTCAATATGACGCCGCGCCGCACGATGGCCGTTGCGCAGCAGCTCTATGAGGGCGTCGACATCAGCGGCGAGGGCACCGTCGGCCTCATCACCTATATGCGTACCGACTCCCTGCGTCTGTCCGAGGAGGCGCTGGCCGCAGCGCGTGATTTTATCACCGATCGCTACGGCCCGGCCTACTATCCCGGCCAGCCCCGCCATTTCCGCAAGAAGGAGGGCGCGCAGGACGCGCACGAGGCCATTCGCCCCAGCAATGTCCGGCTCGACCCCGAGAGCATTCAGGCAGACCTGACGCGCGAGCAGTATCGGCTGTACAAGCTGATCTGGAGCCGCTTCGTCGCCTGCCAGATGTCCGACGCGCGCTATGACGCCGTGCAGATCGACGCGCGATGCGCGGGTCATGCCTTCCGCGCCAGCGACCAGATCCTGAAATTCTCCGGCTTTACCGCCGTGTATGAAGAGGGCCGCGACGACGAGGCCGAAGAGCGCTCCTCTTCGCTGCCCGATCTCGACGGCTCCGAACGCCTGACTGCCGACAAGCAGGAAAAGGCCCAGCATTTCACCCAGCCGCCCGCGCGCTACACCGAAGCGACGCTCGTCAAGGCGATGGAGGAGCGCGGCGTGGGCCGCCCGTCGACCTATGCGTCGATCGTGGCAACAATCCAGGACCGCGAGTACGTCATCAAGAAGGACAAGCGCCTCTGGCCGACGCCGCTCGGCCGTGTCGTGACCGAGCTGATGATCGAGCGTTTCCGCGACATCATCGATGTCGAGTTCACGGCGAATATGGAGCACCAGCTCGACGAGGTCGAGGCCGGAAAGGTCGGCTGGAAGACCGTCCTGCGCGATTTCTATCAGGATTTCCACCGCGAGATGGAGGATGCCGAGAAAGCTCTCGACGGTGTGCGCATCAAGGTGCCGGATGAAGAGACCGATGAGGTCTGTGAGCTGTGCGGGCGCAAAATGGTCATCAAGAGCGGCCGCTTTGGCCGGTTCCTGGCCTGCCCCGGCTTCCCGGAGTGCAAGAATACCAAGCCGCTCGTCGAGCGTATGCCGGGCCGCTGCCCGCGCTGCGGCAGTGGGATGCTCAAGCGCAAGTCAAAAAAGGGCTATGTCTACTACGCCTGCGAGCGCGGTGCGGAGTGTGGCTTTATGACGTGGGACGTGCCCACGGCGCAGGATTGCCCGAGCTGCGGGCAGACGATGTTCAAGAAATCCGGCCGCGGCCAGATGAAGCCGTTCTGCATCAACGAAAAGTGCCCGGACTTCCTGCCGGAGGACAAGCGCGGCTATAAGCGCCGCATGCCGAAGGCCACGACGGACACCGTCGAGAATGCCGAGGAGATTGCCCCGGCCGCGGAGGAAGCGGAAAAGAAGCCCGCCAAAACGGCCAAGACATCGAAGACCGGGAAGACGGCCAAGGCCGCCAAGGCCGCAAAAACTGCGAAGACCACGAAAAAAGCGGCGGAGAAAAAGCCTGCCGTCCGCAAAAAGACAAAAACGGAGAGCGAAGCATGACTGAAGTACGCGTGATCGGCGCGGGACTTGCGGGCAGTGAGGCCGCATGGCAGCTTGCCGAGCGCGGCTTTGCCGTCCGCCTGTCCGAGATGAAGCCGGTAAAAATGACCCCTGCGCACCACTGCGCGGATTTTGCGGAGCTTGTCTGCTCCAACTCCCTGCGCGGCGACCGGCTGGAAAATGCCGTCGGCCTGCTCAAGGAGGAGCTGCGGCGGCTCGGGAGCCTCATCCTGCAGTGCGCCGACGCCACACGCGTCGAGGCTGGCGGCTGCCTTGCCGTCGACCGCTACGGCTTTTCCGGTATGGTGACAGAGCGCATCCGCAGCCACCCGAATATCACGGTCATCTCCGAGGAGGTGACCGAGGTCCCGGCGGGGCCGGTCATCATCGCGACAGGCCCCCTGACGTCCGACGCCATGAGCGAGGCCATCGGCCGCTATTTCGGCCAGACGGATTATCTGCATTTCTTTGACGCGGCTGCGCCGCTTGTCACGCTGGAGTCCATCGATATGACGAAGGCGTGGTACGCCTCCCGCTATGACCGCGGGAGCGCGGATTACATCAACTGCGCCATGACGCGCGAGGAATATCAGGCCTTCGTCCGGGAGCTGGCCGCCGCCGAGGAAGCGGAGGTGCACGGCTTTGAGGACAAAAACGTCTTTGAGGGCTGTATGCCGGTCGAGGTCATGGCTCGCCGCGGCGAGGACACGCTGCGCTACGGCCCTCTGAAGCCCGTCGGCCTGCGGGACCCGGCAACGGGCCGCGAGCCCTATGCCGTTGTGCAGCTCCGGCGCGACAATGCGGCCGGAAACATCTACAATCTCGTCGGGTTCCAGACGCACCTGCGTTTTCCGGAGCAGAAGCGCGTGTTCTCCATGATCCCGGCGCTGCACGATGCGGAATTCGTCCGCTACGGCGTGATGCACCGCAACACGTTTCTGAATTCACCGAAGCTGCTCGACGCGTGCTACGCAGACCGGCGCGACCCCATGGTCGCCTTTGCCGGGCAGATGACGGGCGTGGAGGGCTATGTCGAATCGTGCGCCTCCGGCTATCTTGCCGCCGTCAGCATGGCGGCGCGGCTGGAGGGAAGGCCCGTCCCGGACTTCGGCACCGTGACGGCCATCGGCGCGCTGGCGCACTATGTCAGTGACAGTACCGTGGCATCGTTCCAGCCGATGAATGTGAATTTCGGCATCATCGCCCCGCTTGAGCAGCGGGTGCGCGGAAAAGCAAACAAGAATCTGGCCATAGCCAACCGGTCGCTTGCGTACCTGGAGGCCATGGAGAAATGAGGGAACAGGCATGAAAATCATTCTGGATGCAATGGGAGGCGACAACGCCCCGGATGCCGTGGTGCGCGGTGCACTGGAGGCGGCAAAGGAGTTCGGCGTGCAGATCGTCCTGGTCGGCCGCGGCGCGGATATCCTTGCCAGCATGAAGGCACAGGGCTGGGATACGCTCCCGGACGGCGTGGAGCTTGCCAATGCCGAGGATGTGGTGGACATGCACTGCGATCCCGCCGCGGTCGTGAAGCAGCATCCGAACTCTTCGCTCGTGCTGGGCGCAAGAATGCTGGCGCAGGGCGGCGGTGATGCGTTCATCTCGGCCGGCAATACCGGCGCGCTGCTCACGGCGGCCACGCTGCTCGTCAAGCGCATCCGCGGTATCCGCCGCGCGGCGTTCTCGCCGGTCCTTCCGACGAAGGACGGCCACGCCATTCTCATCGATGCGGGCGCGAACGCCGAGTGCACGCCGGAATTCCTGCTCCAGTTCGGCTGCATGGGCTCGTTCTACGCGCAGAAGGCGCTCGGCATCGAGTCGCCGCGCGTGGGCCTTCTGAACAACGGCGCGGAAGATACGAAGGGCGACCCGCTCCATCGCGAGGCCCATCAGCTTCTGAAGCGCGCCGCGGAGCAGGGGACCATCCACTTCGTCGGCAATGTCGAGGCGCGCGATGTGCCGTTCGGCGCGGCGGATGTTATCGTGGCGGACGGCTTCTCCGGCAACGTCCTGCTCAAGACCATGGAGGGCACGGCCATGTTCATGTCCGACATGATGAAGCAGATGTTCTACCGCAATCCGCTGACGATGCTCGGCGCGCTGCTGTGCAAAAAGGGCATCAACGGTATCCGCAAGACCATGGACTACCGCGAAACGGGCGGGTCCATCGTCATCGGCATCAGCCGCCCGGTCATCAAGGCGCACGGCTCGTCCGACGACGCCGCCATCCGCGGCGCGATCCGGCAGGCCATCCGCGCGGTCGAGAGCGGCTTCTGCGAGGAAATTCGTGCCAATATCGGGCAGATGATCCTGCCCAGGGAGGAAGAACATGCTGAATAAGCTGGAAAAGGCGTTGGGCTACAAGTTCCGCGATCCGGAGCTTCTGCGCATGGCGCTGACCCACACCTCCTGTGCAAACGAGATCTATCAGGACCCGCTGCGCAGCTATGAGCGGCTGGAATTCCTTGGGGATTCCATTGTCGGCTTCGTGACGGCGGAGTATCTGTACCGGACTTTCCCCAAAAAGCTCGAAGGCGATCTGACGCGCATCCGCGCGGAGCTCGTCTGCGAAAAGAGCCTTGCCGCCGTGGCGGAGCGGCTCTCGCTCGGCGAGCATCTGCTGCTCGGAAACGGCGAGCATCAAAGCGGCGGCCGCCGCCGCCCGAGCATCCTCTGCGATGTTATGGAGGCCGTTGTGGCTGCCAGCTATCTGGACGGGGGCTTTGCCGTGGCCAGCGACATCGTGACGCGGCTCATCCTGCCGCAGCTCGCCGAGGCGGAAAAGACCCACGATTACAAGACAGAGCTGCAGGAGCTCGTGCAGCGCAAAAAGGCACAGCAGCTGAGCTATGAGCTCATCTCGGAGACTGGCCCGGACCACTGCAAGGAATTTAACGTTCATGTCCTGCTCAACGGCAGGGAGGTCGGTACCGGCTCCGGCACGAGCAAAAAGCGCGCCGAGCAGGCAGCGGCGGCGCAGGCCATTGTGCGGCTCTTCCCGGAACAGAAATAAAACGATTGGGACCACCGGCGGCAGCCGATGGTCCCAATCCTGTTTTATAGCGTGCGTTCGCGGGTCGAGCGGCGCATGGCGTTGGCCAGCTCCGTGATGCACAGCAGCGTTGCCACAAGGAACACACCGGGGATGACGATGATCCACCATGCGTCCGTGAGCAGAGCCTTTTCGGACAGGGAAAGCATGCTGCCCCACGAGACGACCTCGATCGGCAAGCCGATGCCGAGGAAGCTCAGCGTCGATTCCGCCGTGATGGCGCTGCGGATGTTCATAACGACCATGAACGAGATGGACGAGAAGAAATTCGGCGCAAGGTGCTGCCGCAGGACGTGGAAGAAGCCGCCGCCCATGCAGCGCGAGGCCAGCACATATTCGCTGCTGCGCAGCCTGCGCACCTCCGTGCGAACGACCTTGGCGATGCTGGCCCAGCTCGTCAGCCCGATGACGAGCGAGAGCGTGAGCACGTTTGCCGTGCCCAGAATGGCCTGCAGCAGCACGACGAGCAGCAGGTTCGGCACGCTCAGCAGAATTTCGGTCAGCCGCATCAGGAGACGGTCCAGCCAGTCCGGCGCGCAGCCGCTGACCGTGCCGAACAGAATGGCGATGGCTGTGGACAGCAGCGTGGACAGAACGCCGATGGTCAGCGAAATGCGCCCGCCGTACCAGATCATGGAGAAAATATCGCGGCCCATCGGGTCCGTCCCAAAGAGAAATTCCCGCGACGGCGCTTCATTGCAGTGCGCAAGGTCGAGATAGGTCGGATCGTGCGTCAGGAGCACCTCGCAGAACAGGCAGCCGAGCACGATGAGCGTCAGAACGGCGGCTGAAAAAATCGGCTTGCCGCGGTACCACGGCGCGCGGCGTACCGGTGCTGCGGGCGACTGCGGCCGGACGCCGACCAGACGAAAGCGGTCGTCTGTCATTTTGAAGTCACCTCCCGTTCCGTCGGGCGAAGGCGCGGGTCGAGCCGCGCGTTCATGGCCTGCGCCAGCAGACTGCATGCGATGACGACCGCGCCGGAGAGCAGGCACAGCACCATCAGCAGGTTGTAGTCCTTGTAGCGCGCGCTCTCATAGGACAGCGTGCCGAGACCGGGATAGGAGAACACGGCCTCCACGATATAGGTCCCGCCCATCACATGCGGCACGGAGATGGCCATGAGGCTGAGATAGGACGGAAGCACATTGCGCAGGCACTGCCGCAGCACGATGTGCGCCCGGCCCATTCCCTCGCTGCGCGCCAGCAGCACATAGTCCGCGCGCAGCTCCTCCACCAGCCGGTTGCGCACGAGGTAGGCATAGTACCACAGGTGGCTCAGCACGACGACGGACATCGGCAGGATCAGGTGCACGATCCGGTCGCCGACATCGTCCGCGTGGCCGACGCTGTAAGCCCCGGAGCTCGGCAGCCAGCGCAGCGTGACGGAAAACAGCAGGATCAGCATCAGTGACAGCCAGAATTCCGGGATGCAGCTCGTCACCGTGCCAAGCTTGCAGAGGATGCGGTCGAGCGGCCGGTCCTCCTTCCATGCGCACAGCGCGCCGAGCAGCAGAGCCAGCACGAACAGCAGCACGAAGCCGAGCCCGCCGAGCAGCAGGGTGTTGCCAATGCGGCTGCCGATCAGCTCCAGCACGTCCATCTTGTATTTATAGGAGATGCCGAAATCGCCGTGCAGCGCGCGGCTGAACCAGCGTGCGTACTGCGTGGGCAGGGGATCATTCAGGCCGAGCTTGTCCTCAGCCCATTCGCGCTCGGCGGGGGACATTTTTTCCACGCGGTCGCCGTAGTAGGAGACGAGTGGGTCACCGGGGGCCAGACGGGAAATATAGAATGTCAGAACGGACAGCAGCAGCACGCTCAGCACGAAAATGCCGAGGCGCGGCAGCAGCCGCAGGAAAAACCGGCGGACCTTCATACGGCGCCCCCTCCTTCCAGCAGAACGTAATGCTCCGGCGCGACCTCCGTCCATGTGCCGCCGTCCGGCAGCGGCCCCTCAAAGACGAGCGGCCTGCGGGCGCGCTCGAGGCGCGGGTCCGGGATGGGAATGGACGAGAGCAGCGCGCGCGTATAGGGGTGCTGCGGCGCGGCGAACAGCGATGCCGTCGGGGCCAGCTCCACGAGCCTTCCCTGATACAGCACGCCGATGCGGTCACAGAGGAACTCCACAACGGCAAGATCGTGGGCAATAAACAGGAAGGAGAACCCGTGCTCCTCCTGCAGATGGCGAAACAGATTGATAATCTGCGCCTGAATGGAGACATCCAGCGAGGCAACCGGCTCGTCCGCAACGAGCAGCTCCGGCTCCATGGAAAGGGCCCGCGCGATCGCAACACGCTGGCGCTGCCCGCCGGAAAGCTCACCGGGGTATTTGTCCAGATAGCCCGCGTCCAGACCAACATAGCGCATCTGGAATTCCGCCTCGGCGCGGTAGCTGCCGCGCGGCGAGCGGACGTGCTGGATGCGCATCGGCTCTGCAATGATATCGCACACGCGCATGCGCCCGTTCAGGCTCGAGCCGGAGTCCTGAAAGATGATCTGCCGCTCCGCCTGCAGCATGCGGCGGTTCGCGCGGAAGACGCGGCGGTCACAGATATCGATGCCGCGATACAGGATCTGCCCGCTCTGCGGCCGCAGCAGATTCATCACGCAGCGCGCGATGGTCGATTTGCCGGAGCCGGATTCGCCGACCAGGCCGAGAATCTCGCCGCGCCGGAGCGTGAACGAGACGTGATCCACAGCGCGGAGCACGGCCCTTCGCCCGAGCGGGAAGGCGTGCGTCAGACCGCGCACCTCGAGAAGCGGCTCAGCCATGGCGCTCGCCTCCGATCGGCGGCGTGATGTGCGGGGCCCGGGGGTCGAGCAGCCACGTCGCGGCAAAATGGGTGTCGGAAATGCGGAACATCGGCGGCTCCTCCTCATAGTCGATGGCAAGGGCATATTCGTTGCGGCAGGCGAAGGAGTCGCCCTTCGGCGGGTCGATCAGCGTGGGCGGCATGCCGGGAATGGTATGCAGCCGCGGCTTCCCGCGGGACAGCGCCGGGAGCGACTGCAGCAGACCCCAGGTGTAGGGGTGGCGCGGATCGTAGAAGATATCCTCCGCCGTGCCGAGCTCCACGATCTTCCCTGCGTACATGACGGCCACACGATCCGCCACGCGCGCCACGGCGCCGAGATCGTGGGTGACGAAAACGGTCGCCGTGCCGAGCTTCTGCTGAATTTCGCGCAGAAGATCGAGAATTTGGGCCTGAATGGTCACATCCAGCGCGGTCGTCGGCTCGTCGGCAAACAGGATCGACGGGTCGCCCGCCAGCGCAATGGCCAGCACGACGCGCTGGCGCATGCCGCCGGAAAAGTGGTGCGGATACAGGCCACGCCGCTCCTCCGGCCGGTCGATGCCGACAAGGCGCATCAGCTCGAGCACGCGCTGTTCCAGAGCCGCGCCGCGCAGGCGGGGCGCATGAACACGGACAGCGGCCGCCAGCTGCGCGCCGACGGTCATGCTGGGGTTCAGCGCAGTCATCGGGTCCTGAAATACCATGGAAAACAATGAGCCGCGAAGCTTCTGCAGCTCACGCTCCCGCAGCCGCGTGATATCACGGCCATTTACCGCGATCGTGCCGCTCTTGCGCCGCGCGCTCGGCGGCAGCAGGTGCAGGATGCTCTTACACAGCACGCTTTTGCCGCAGCCGGATTCGCCCACGATGGCGAGGACCTCACCCGCGCGCAGCGAAAAGCTGACGTCGCGCACGGCCTGGACCTCTCCCGCCGGGGTGAAAAAGCTGACGGACAGATTTTTTACTTCCAGTAGCTCTGCCATAGGATCACCTGTTAAAACGTACATGCGGGAGGCCCGGTTCTGCGAGCCTCCCGATGCTTTTTTCCGTTGTTATTTCTCGATCGTCCATTCCTGAACATTCCAGAAAATGCCGACGCCGTGGTGGCCGAGTACGGTATCCGCCGCGATGCCCTGCAGACCGTCGACGGCGACATAGTTCGCGTCGATGTAGCAGATGAAGGCATAGGCGGGATCGGCGGCCAGAGCCTCCTGGAACTTGGCGTAATACTGGCGGCGCTGCTCCGGGTCGGAGGTCTCGCGGGCCAGCTTCAGGTAGCTGTCCACGGCGGCATTGGAGTAGCCGGAGTAGTTTGCGCCCTTGTCCGTGCCGAACACCTTATAGGTGTGGTCGTCGGCGTCGAACGGGCTGCCCCAGCCGATGAGGCAGGCCATCTGCCCGCCCCAGTCCATCTGCGCGGGAATGTCGACCGTGCAGTTGATGCCGATATCGCGCAGCTGCTGTGCGGCAGCCTGTGCAATGTCGATGCGGTCCTGCTCACCGGCCATCACGCTGATAACAAAGCCGATCTCCTTGCCGTTTCGCTCGTAGAAGCCGTTTTCACTCATCGTGCAGCCCGCGTCCTCCAGAATGGTCTTTGCCTTTTCCGGGTCATAGTCATAGTGCTCTACATTGGAGTCGTTATAAATGTTGCGCTGCAGGGGACCGTAGGCGGCCATGCCCTGCCCGAGCAGGACAGAGTCGATGATGGCCTGCCGGTCTATGCCGTAGCAGATGGCGGGGATGAGGTCGCGGTTCTCCGTCCAGTAGTCGTTCCAGAAGTTGAAGAGAATGCCGCGGTAGTCTGCCGTCGTCATGTCATAGCAGGTATAGCCCTCCTTGTCCGTAAAGTCTTTTGCGTTTTTCGGATCGAGCAGGGCCAGATCGATCTCGCCGGACTTCAGCTGCAGAGCCTGTGCATTGTCGTCCGTGACGATCTTGAAGATGATGCGGTCGATCTTCGGCGCACCGAGGTAATAATCCTCATTTTTGACCAGCACGATGGACTGTCCAGCGTCCCAGCTCTCCAATTTATATGGGCCGGTGCCGACCGGATGGCGGAAGAAGTCCGACTCCTGCATGTCCTTGCCCTGCAGCAGGTGCTGCGGCAGAATGGCCATGGTCATATAGTCAAGAAAGGCCACGTTCGGTGCGGACAGGCGGAACACGACGGACTTATCGTCGGGAACCGTGATCTCCTCCACGTCTTCGAAGTTCGGCGCGTTCTCCGAGCCGTTTTCGGGGTCCATGATGGCTTCGATCGTGAACTTTACGTCCTCGGCCGTGAACGGCTCGCCGTCATGCCACTTCACGCCGTCGCGCAGGTGGAAGGTGTAGGTGCAGGCGCTCTCATCGTATTCCCACGATTCAGCCAGACCGGCAACGACCTCGTTGCTGCCGTTGTGGGCGGTCAGACCGCTGAAGAGCAGCACGTTGATCTCGCCGTGCTCATCCATGGCGGGGTTGATGCGGGTGTAGTCGCCGCTGCCGTAGACGAGCGTCGTGCCTTCGTCTTCGGTCACTGCCGGGGTTTTGCTGCATGCGGCCAGCGCCAGAAGGGCACTCAGCACCAGCAGCAGTGCAAGAATTCGTTTCATTGGGGGTGGTCCTCCTGTCATTTCGGGCCCTTTCGCCCGTTCTCGTGATGCATTTTAGCATACGAAATTCGGTTCCGGAAGCTCCCCCGGGGGATATTCGATGCAAAAAGATCGAAAAAAGTTGTGCCGGCTTTGCCTCGTGAAAAAGTGGCCATAGCCGCTTTGACCTATGTTTGGAAACAAAACCGGACCGGTATCTACCGGATCTGGTCCACACCGGGACGGTCCGCCAGCACCTGGCGCACCTGACGCCGCCGCAGAAATACCGTCAGCCAGCACACCGCCATGGTGATCAGACCGCAGACGGTCATGCAGAGGCGGTAATCCAGCACCTCTCCCAGTGCGCCGATGGCCAGAGAGAGCGCCGCTCCCGCCGCTGTGCAGAGCATGGACTCATAGGCATTGAGCCGGGCACGCAGCCGGTCGGGGATATAGCGCTGGACTGCCGCCTGACGGATGGTGGCGCTTTGAATGCCCAGAAAGCCGCAGATCGCCCGATTCACCAGCATCAGGGGATATGGCAGCCACAGCAGGCAGGTGTCCATCAACTCATAGGTCTGATACACACCGAACAGAAAGCCAAAGCGCTTTTTCTCCGGGAGAGAGTAGCGGTAGCGGATGGCTCCGCCGATGGTGCGCCCGGCAAATTCCGCAACGGAGAAAAAGGAATACATGGCGGTAGTGAAGCCCGGCGCCGTGCGGAAAAAGGCGATGAGCAAGGGAGAATAGCCCGAGGCCATGCCGTTGGTAACGGACATGTACGCATAGAGCCCGTGCAGGCCGTGCTCCTGCCGCAGATAGGCGGCTGCTTCCCGGACATCCCGCCACCATGTTTTCAGTGACAGCAGCGGCTCCTGATCCCGGCGGCTTTCCTGCACGCGAATGCGACTTTCCAGGAAGGCCGCCAGTACCGAAAGCGCGGCCTGTATCAGCAGAAGCCGTCCCACGCCCAGCTTATCGTACAGCACCGCCGCCAGCGGCATCATCAGAACCTTCAAAATGGGATAGAGCATGGCTGAGACGGTGTAGGCCCGCTCTTCCTGCCCCTTCGGCAACAGCAGGGGATAAAAGCTGTTGTAGGCCAGCTCGTCGAAGGCCCCAAGGCACGACACGAGCAGGGAAAAGGCCAGATAAGCAATATAGGAAAAGGAACTGTGCAACAGAAACAGTCCTGCTCCGGCGTAGCACACGCCGTTGAGCAGGTCGCCCCACACCAGAAAAGGCTTACGCGGCAGACGATCCATCATGGGAGCGACGACCAGCGGCAGCAGCACCATCGGGATCAGCTGGATGGCGACCACCAGCGCCGCTGCCAGCGTGCTGCCGGTTTCGTCAAAGACCAGAAACGATAGGGCAAACTGACTGATGATGCCGCCTGCTGCGCCCAGTGCTGTGGCGGCAGTAATGCGGGTAAATTCCCGCGTCCAGAGTGTTTGTTTCATAGTGTTCACCTCGTGGTTATAATTATCGCACAGCTCCTTACAAAAAGAAAGCATGTCATCATGGGAAAATTATTCCCAGAATGACACGCTTAGATTGGCAAAAACACTATATTACAGGAAAATCCTCAAGCAGGCGGCAAGCTTGGCGGTACTGGCGGTTCGCCTTGTACCATGCCAGCACCCACTGCAGGTGGAACCGGGTGAAGCCCATGGGGTATGTCTCCTGCAGCTGCCGGAAGCAATCCAGCAGCTGAGCGCCGTAGGCGCTGTCGTGAAGGTAATCCGCATGCTCCAGCCGATAGCGTACCAGCGCCAGCATCTGCCGCTCTGTCTCGCCGGCGGCCAGAGGCTCCGCCTGTTGGACGGCTGCCAATGCCTGCTCCCGGTGCCCTAACTGTTCATGGCAGATGGCGAGCTTGTGCAGGTCCAGAAAGCTGGGATGCGGGAGGCTGGAAAAGTAGGACAGGGCTTTTTCCGGCTGGCCGAGCTGCAGCTGCGTGGCAGCGGTATTGTAGCGGAGGGAGGCCAGACTGTCCGTGTCGCCAAGAGCCTCTGCCAGATGCTCCGCTACAGAAAAATGGGTCATCATTTCCTCCATGCGGCCCAGATCTGAGTAGCAGTTTCCTGTAAGAATACGGCAGGAAAGCATCATATGGGGATAACCTGCGTCTGCCGCCGAGCGGTAGGCGTCTCGCAGCACCTCGATGGCGGTTGTATACTCCCCCTTTGTGTAGAGGGCTTTCCCGTGGAGCGAGGACAGCAGCGGCTGCGGATCCAGCCGCGCGGCCTCGTCCCACCGCCCCTGCAGAGCACGCTGCAGAGCCAACTGCCGGGTGGAGAGAAACGGCTCCCATTCCTCCGACAGGGGCTGCATGGTATCTGTGTAAAAGGCAGCCAGCAACAGGATGTCCGCCGCCAGCGGACTGCAGGCAAGTCTCTCCTGCTGGGGCAGTACCAGCTGCTCATAGCAAAGGAAAAAGCCGGGACTGCCGGAAAGCAGGGCGTTCCAGCAGGGCTTCAGATCCTCCGGCTCCGGTATCCAGACAAGGCCCAGACGACGAAGCAGAAGCTCCGTCACCTCCGGAGAGGGCTCTGCCTTGCCCTGCTCGATCTTGGATAGGTAGGAGGGAGTGCAGATGCCCAGGCACAGGCCGTCCTGACTCCAGTCCCGCCGGAGACGGGCCTGGCGAATCAGCAGCCCGGCGATCCTAGCGCCCCTCATCTGATGAGACCCCGCAGAATGCATGCAGCCGAATGGAGGGCAAAGAGTCTGCGCCCGATGTTGGCAGCAGGCCCCGCCTGCCGGATTGTTTCTTTGTTCATTTTGCTTCCTCCGAAAATCAAATTGCGGATCGTCTCGACCGGAACACCGCTTAGCCCCTCCCGCGTCATACTTCTGGGCTTCTACACGCGGAGCCCCGTACTCCGGAAGGAATACGGGGCCAATACGGTTCGGTCAGAGATCGAAATAGCGGTCGAACTCCGCTGGGTGCGGGATGCGGCTGATCTCCTGCGCGTCGGCGCGGAGCGTTTTGACGAGCGTCTCGAGCAGCGGCATCGGGAACACGCCGCCGCGCGTGAGATAGTCGTGATCCGCTTCCAGCGCGTCGAGCGCTTCGTCGAGGCTGGCGGGCAGGTGGCCGAGGCGCTTGCGCTCGTCTGCCGGGAGGTCGAAGAGATTGAAGTCAAACGGCCCCCAGCCACGTCCTGCCGGATCGATCTCGTGCTCAATACCGTCGAGGCCTGCCATCAGAATGGCAGCGTAGGCAAAGTACGGGTTGCACATCGCGTCCGGGTTGCGGAGCTCGAAGCGCTTCTTGTCCGGCGATTTAACATAGGCCGGGATGCGCACGACGGCGCTGCGGTTCGCCATGGCATAGCCGATGGTGACAGGGGCCTCGAAGCCGGGGATGAGGCGCTTGTAGGAATTCGTGCTGGGGTTCGTGATGGCGCAGAGGCTGCGGGCGTGCGTCAGCAGGCCGCCGATGAAGTGCATGGCCGTGCGGCTGAGCTGGCCATAGCCGTTCGGATCGTAGAACACGGGCTGACCGTTCTTGCGCAGGAGCATGTGTACGTGCATGCCGTTGCCGGCCTCGCCGTAGATGGGCTTCGGCATCAGTGTGGCCGTCATGCCGTTCGCGGCGGCCGTATTGCGGATGACGTATTTCGCGGCCATCGTGGCGTCTGCCAGACGGGTCATCTCGCCCAACTCGACCTCGATCTCCAGCTGGCCGGAGCCGCCGACCTCGTGGTGGTGATACTTGACGTCCACGCCCCACTTGGCAAGCTCCAGACAGATCTGGTTGCGCAGGTCAAACGTGCGGTCGCCGGGCAGATCGGCGTGGTAGCCATCGTGCGGGCCGGTGTGAAAGCCGTTGTTCGGGAATTCCCCGGCGGACCAGACGGACTCGCTGCACTGCAGGCGGTAGCCGACGGCATCCGGGCGCAGGGTGCGCGTCATGCCGTCAAAGACATGGAATTCATACTCCGGTCCGATGATCATCTCGTCCGCGACGCCGAGAGCCTGCATGTGGGCGATGGCGCTCTTGGCGACATTGCGCGGATACTGGTCGAACGGGCGGTTTGCCGGATGGTCGATGACCATGACGTCGCCGATCATCGTCAGGGTCGGGGCCTTGACGAACGGGTCGACAACGGCCGTCGTGATGTCCGGCAGGAAGACCATGTCACTGCGCTCAACCTGGGCATAGCCGTAGTTCGAGCCGTCGAAGCCGATGCCGTGCGTCATGATGTCCTCGTTGAAGCGGGCTGCGGGGATGGACAGGTGCTTCCACCTGCCGCGAAGGTCGATCATCTTGAAATCGAGAAATGCGATGCCGTTCTGGCGGATAAAATCCTGGATCTGCTGTACATTCTGAAACATGAAGGTTCCTCCTGCTCACATAATTTCCGCGGGGATAGTCCGAACTCGGAAAGACTGCGATTGGTAAAAATGACGGAGATTCTGGATTTGCGCTCGCTTGCATTATAGTAAATTCACGAAGGAAAAGCAAGCCCATTCCGGGCCCTGTGAAAAATTTTGTATATCGCTATGAATATACACGGACGAATGTCCGCGGGCGGTGTAATTTGCGGAAAAACCTTGACACCGCGGACCCTTGATGGTAATATAATACCAATAATATAGGCGTTGTGACCGGGAAGAGTAGCCGGGCCGTCTGCCGCAGAGAGCGTCCGTCATTGGCTGAGAGCGGGCGCGGCGGACTCCGTGCGAAGCGTGCGCCCGTGAGCGCCGGGGAGACCCCGTTGGCCGCGTCAAGGCCGGAGCAAGAAATCAGAGTGGAACCGCGAGCACTGCCCGCCTCTGGAGCGATCCGAGGCTGGCAGTTTTTTGTTTGGAGGCGAAAGAATGCGGTTAAAAGAAACCATAGAGGCATACCGCCGCAATGATCCCGCAGCGCGCAGCGGCTGGGAGGTCTTCTGGTTATATAACGGCCTGCACGCCACGATGTATTACCGCGTGGCGCACTGGCTCTATGAGCACCGGCTGCGCTTTCTCGGCCGCTGGGTCTCGCAGTTTGCGCGGCGGCGGACGGGCATTGAGATCCACCCGGCCGCCAGGATCGGCAGACGGCTCGTCATCGACCACGGCACCGGCATCGTCATCGGCGCGACAACGGAGATTGGCGATGACTGCCTGCTCTATCAGAACGTCACGCTCGGCGGCACGGGCATGACGAGCGGCAAGCGCCACCCGACGCTCGGCAACAACGTCATGGTCGGCAGCGGCGCGAAGGTGCTCGGTCCGTTCAAGGTCGGCGACAACGCCCGCATTGCAGCAAATTCCGTTGTGCTGCACGAGGTGCCGCCGGACTCCACCGTTGTCGGTGTGCCCGGCCGCGTCGTCCGGCGCAACGGCGAAAAACTCGACCATATCCACACGCCAGACCCTGTCCGGCTGGAGCTGGACGCCCTGTATGCGCGTATCGAAAAATTAGAGGAAAAACTGAAACAGGAGGACCAAGATGTATCTCTATAATTCCCTGAGCCATAAGAAGGAGCTCTTCACCCCCATCGACCCGAAGCTCGTCAAAATGTATACCTGCGGCCCGACGGTCTATCATTTTGCCCACATCGGCAACCTGCGCAGCTATATCATGGAGGACGTGCTCGAAAAGAGCCTGCGCTACATGGGCTATCCCGTCAAGCGCGTGATGAACATCACGGACGTCGGCCATCTGGCCTCGGATGCCGATACCGGCGAGGACAAAATGCTCAAGGGTGCGCGCCGCGAGCATAAGACCGTCATGGAGATCGCAAAGTTCTATACCGATGCGTTCTTCGCTGACTGTGCCAAGCTGAACATCAAGCGGCCGGATGTTGTGGAGCCTGCCACGAACTGCATCCCGGAATACATCCACATGGTGCAGACCCTGCTGGACAAGGGCTATGCCTATCTTGCGGGCGGCAATGTCTATTTTGACACGTCCAAGCTGGAAAAATACTATGTCTTCAACGACCATAAGGAGGAGGACCTTGCTGTCGGCGTGCGTGAGGGCGTCGAGGAGGATTCCAACAAGCGCAATCAGAATGACTTCGTTCTCTGGTTCACGAAGTCCAAGTTCGAGGATCAGGCCCTGAAGTGGGACTCCCCGTGGGGCGTCGGCTATCCCGGCTGGCATATCGAGTGCTCGTGCATCAGCATCAAGCACCTCGGTGAATATCTGGATATCCACTGCGGCGGCATCGACAATGCCTTCCCGCATCACACGAATGAGATCGCCCAGTCCGAGGCCTACCTCGGCCACAAGTGGTGCAACTACTGGTTCCATGTGCATCATCTGAATACGGAGTCCGGCAAGATGTCCAAGTCGAAGGGCGAGTTCCTCACGGTGTCCCTGCTGGAGGAGAAGGGCTACGATCCCATTGTCTACCGCCTGTTCTGCCTGCAGAGCCATTATCGCCGCAATCTCGTGTTCTCGTGGGAGAACCTCGACAACGCGGCGCAGACCTACGAAAAGCTCATCGCCCGCATCGCGGCCCTTCGCCCGGATGATGGCGCGGTCGATGCGGAGGCCTTCGAGGCGCTGAAGGAGCGCTTCCTCGGCGCGCTGAACGCCGACCTCAACACGTCGCTCGCCGTGACGGCCGTCTATGATGTGCTGAAGGCAAAGACGAACGATGCCACGAAGCTCGCAGCCCTTGCCAGCTTCGACGAGGTGCTCGGCCTGAACCTGCTCTCCGCGGCAGAGAAGGCACGCAGCGCCCGGCCGGAGGAGGAGCACGACCCGGAGATCGACGCGCTCGTCGCCGCCCGTACCGAAGCAAAGCGCGCGAAGAACTGGCCGGAGGCCGATCGCATCCGCGACGAGCTGAAGGCGCGCGGCATCGAGGTCATCGATACGCCGCAGGGCGCAAAGTGGAAGCGCATCTGATCGAAGGAGATACCATATGAAGCTGATGATCCTGGACGGGAACAGCGTCATCAACCGCGCGTTTTACGGTGTGCGGCCGCTGACGACCCGAGACGGACTTTATACCAATGCGATCTACGGCTTTCTGAATATTCTGGAAAAGGAGCGCAGCGAGGAAAAACCGGACGCGCTGTGCGTGGCCTTTGACCTGCACGCGCCGACGTTCCGCCATCTGCGCTATGACGGCTATAAGGCCACGCGCCACCCCATGCCGGAGGAGCTTGCCATGCAGATGCCGGTCATGAAGCAGGTGCTCGCCGCGATGAACATCCCGATCTATGCCTGCGAGGGCTGGGAGGCGGACGATGTGCTCGGCACGGTCGGCCGCCTGTGCGAGGAGGCCGGGTGGGACTGCGTTATCCTGACGGGAGACCGCGACAGCCTGCAGCTCGTCGACGAGCACGTCTCCGTGCGCCTGGTGCGCACGCAGGGCGGGCAGACGCGGACGGAGCGCTATACGCCGGACGTCTTCCGCGCGGAATACGGGCTGGAGCCGAAGCGCCTCATCGATCTGAAGGCTCTTATGGGCGACAGCTCGGACAATATCCCGGGTGTAGCGGGCGTCGGGCCGAAGACGGCAAACGACCTGCTGAAGCGCTTCGGTACGCTCGACGGCGTCTATGCCAACCTTTCCCGGGAAAACATGAAGGGAAAGCTGTTTGATAAGCTCGAAAACGGCCGCGAGTCGGCCTACCTTTCCTATGAGCTGGCGACGATCCGCTGCGATGCGCCCATCGACTTCACGCCGGAGAACAATCTCATCCGGCCGCCGAAGCGCCGGGCGCTGTATGACCTGTTCACCACACTGGAATTCCAGCGCCTCATCGACCGCTACGGCCTGCGCAGCGCCGCTTTGGAGCAGGATGAGTCGGAGGAACCGGCGCAGCCCGTGACAGGCACCTGCACGCTTCTGGACGTGCAGACCCCGGAGCAGGCGCAGCCGCTGTTATCAGGCGTGACGCTCAGCATTGCCGCGGCGGACGATCTCTCCCTGCTCGTGGCCGCGCCGCACATGGACGGCCCGGACCAGACGGCCTATGTGCTGCGCCGCGAAACGCTCGGAACGGACTTCGTGCCGCTGCTGCTGCGCCTGTTTGCGGGGGACGTGCCGAAGACCGTGCACGACAGCAAGCCGCTGCTGCGTGCGCTGCTGGCTCTCGGCGTGGAGCCTGCGGGGATCGTGTTCGACACGGCTGTGGCGGCCTATCTGCTCGATGCGACGCGCGGGGCATACGCCCTGCCGCAGCTCGCGCAGGACTATCTGCACATCCCGCCTGCGGACGAGGCCTCGCTCCCGCAGGAAAGCGTCCTTGCCATCCGGACGGCCTGCATCGACGGCCTGACGGAGGAGCTCGGCAAGCGCCTGCGCGAGCAGGGCATGCAGCCGCTGTTCGAGAACATCGAGCTGCCGCTGTGCCCGGTGCTGGCGCAGATGGAGCACGACGGCATCCTCGTCGACGCGCAGGCCCTGCATGACTTCGGCGAGATGCTCTCCGAGCGCATCGATGCCTGCGAGAGCCTGATCTTCGGCTATGCCGGAGAGACGTTTAACCTCAATTCCACGCGCCAGCTCGGCGTATTCCTGTTTGAAACGCTCGGCCTGCCGCCCGTCAAGAAGACAAAGAGCGGCTATTCCACAAATGCCGAGGTGCTCGAAAAGCTCCGCGACCGGCATCCTGCCGTGCAGGCCATCATGGACTACCGCATGCTCACAAAGCTGAAGTCAACCTATGCCGATGGCCTGCAGAAGGTCATTGAGCCGGATGGGCGCATCCGCACGACGTTTCAGAACACGGTCACGGCGACGGGCCGCCTTTCCTCCACGGACCCGAATCTGCAGAATATCCCTGTGCGCACGGAGCTGGGCAGCGAGATTCGCCGCATGTTCGTCCCGCGCCCCGGCTGGGTGCTGGTCGACGCGGACTACAGTCAGATCGAGCTGCGCGTGCTGGCGCACATTGCGGATGATACGCGCATGCAGGAGGCGTTCCGCTCCGGCGAGGATTTCCACGCCGTGACGGCCTCGCAGGTGTTCGGCGTGCCGCTGGAATCCGTCACGCCGCTCATGCGCCGCCATGCCAAGGCCGTGAACTTCGGCATCGTCTACGGCATCTCGGAGTTCTCCCTGGCGCAGGACATCGGCGTGTCCCGCGCGGAGGCCAAGGCCTATATCGACAGCTATCTCGAAAAATACAGCGGCGTGCGCGCCTATATGCACGATATCAAGGAGACGGCGCGCGAAAAGGGCTATGTGGAGACGATCTTCGGCCGCCGCCGCGCCATTCCGGAGATCAAAAGCTCGAATTTCAACGTCCGCTCCGGTGCGGAGCGCATCGCGCTCAACACGCCCGTGCAGGGCAGCGCGGCGGACATCATCAAGCTGGCCATGGTACGTGTGTTCCATGCGCTCGAGGGGCTGCAGGCCCGGCTGCTGCTGCAGGTGCACGATGAGCTGATCGTCGAGTGCCCGCAGGAAGAGGCGCAGCAGGTCATGCAGATCGTCACGAACGAGATGGAGCACGCCGCTGCGCTGCGGGTCCCGCTCGTGGCCGAGGCCAAGCAGGGAGAAAGCTGGTACGCTGCCAAATGATCGAAATTCAGGAAATGACCGCCGCCGATGTGGCGGACATCGCCGCGCTGGAGCGTCTGTGCTTCTCCGCGCCTTGGAGCGAAAACTCCATTGCGGAGGAGCTGGACACCGGCTTCAGCCTCTGGCTCGTCGCGCGGCTGGACGGCGCATTTGCGGGCTATGTCGGCGCGCAGCTCGTGCCGCCGGAGGCCGATATGATGAATCTGGCCGTCGTGCCGGAGCTGCGCCGCCGCGGTACGGCACAGGCGCTTCTGCAGGCGCTGCAGGAAAGGCTGGCTGCGCGCGGCATCGGCTCTCTGACGCTGGAGGTCCGTGCCTCCAATCTCCCGGCCCAGCGGCTCTATACCGCAGCGGGCTTTGCCTGCATCGGGCGCAGGCCCAATTACTATCTCGCGCCCCGAGAGGACGCGCTGATCCTCAGAAAGGAGCTCGATCATGCGGATCCTTGCCATTGAATCCTCCTGCGACGAGACCGCCGTCGCCATTGTGGAGGACGGAAGACGCATCCTGACGGACTGCATCGCCTCGCAGGTCGCGCTGCACCGCGAATACGGCGGCGTTGTGCCGGAGATCGCCTCGCGCAAGCATATTGAGGCCATCTACGGTCTTGCCGAGCAGGCGCTGGAGAACACCGGCCTGACGCGCGGCGAGCTGGACGCCGTCGCCGTGACCTATGCGCCCGGCCTTATCGGCGCGCTGCTCGTCGGCGTGAATTTTGCCAAGGCGGCTGCACTGGCGCTCGATGTGCCGCTCATTCCGGTCCACCACATCAAGGGCCATATCGCGGCCAACTATCTGGCCTACCCGGATCTGGAGCCGCCGTTTCTGTGCCTTGTCGTCTCCGGCGGGCACACCATGTTCGTCGATGTCGAGGACTATACGAAGCTGCGCATTCTCGGCGGCACGCGCGACGACGCGGCAGGGGAGTGCTTCGACAAGGTCGCGCGGCTGCTCGGCATGCCATACCCCGGCGGCGCGGCCCTTGACCGCGCGGCGCAGGGCGGAGATCCCACGCGCTATCCCATGCCCCGGCCGCACCTGAGCGGCAATCCGCTAGACCTGTCGTTCTCCGGCCTGAAGACTTCGGCCGTGAATCTCATCCATAACGCCGGGCAGAAGGGCGAGCAGATCGTCATCCCGGACCTCTGCGCCGCCTTCTCGGAGGCTGTGTGCGGCATGCTCGTGCCGCGCGCCATGCTGGCGCTGGAGCAGACGGGGCGGAAAACGCTGGCTGTGGCGGGCGGCGTGGCCGCCAACAGCCGCATCCGCGCTGCGCTGCAGCAGGAGACGGCTGCCCGCGGCGTGCGCCTTTGCATGCCGCCGCTGTCGCTGTGCGGCGATAACGGCGCGATGATCGGCGCGCAGGCGTATTATGAGTATCTCGCTGGCAACATCGCCGACCAGACGCTCAACGCCTATGCCACGCGCTCCATGGAGGGCGAGGCCTTATAAGACCCAAAAAATCAATGCAGGATGTCGATCGGCATCCTGCATTTAAATTTCCTGTTACCTGTCTGTAAATTTTTGTCACAAACGGGGTTATGTCAACTCCGGAACATGGCACTGCTGTGCAGAGGCGTTTTTACAGGCCTGTGCACAACTGCCCGAAATCCCCCGCGAAAGCCCGCTAAATCAGGGATCCTGCTGTGCACAACCTTGTGCAGAATGTGAATAACTCCTGTGGATGGCAGTTTTGCCCTTCATTATTGTCAACTTCCGACGGGATCGGCCTGCGGGCAGAAAAGGAAATGATTCCTGCATTTTTATCTTTCGGCAGGAACGGCAAACGGCTTTCCGGCCAGTACGACCTCGCGCAGGAAACGGAACGTCTCCTTTTCGCCGCGGTCGCGCAGCATGGTCAGCACATAGAGAAGCTCGCGGCGCGTGTCCGGGTGCATCATCGAGCCATCGCGGACCTCCTCGGCGTGGACGAGATAGTTGAGGGCATCGGCGTCCGTGTAGGCGCTGCCGTGGTAAATTTTACAGGCGGCGATGCGGTCCATGACCATCTCCACAAAGAATTTGCGCGGCATCGGCACGGCGCGGTAGACCTTCGTCTTCGGGTCGATGTCCGTCCAGTATTCGTAGTGGTGGCGGTTGCGGCCCTTGTGGTGCATCCATGCGGCGGAGTAGCCGTAGAGCTCGCGCTCATAGGAGTTCGGGCTGCGCGTGCCCTGATAGTATTTTGCGCCGGTCCAGAACTCCGTGGGGGAGTATTTGGACAGGTCGTGCGTCAGGCCGCGCCAGTACAACCCGACGCGGAAGCAGTGACTGCGCACCTTCCAGCGGTGGTGCGTAATGGTACAGAAATGTTTCCATGGATGCATTTGTGATCGTTCCCTTCAGGTTTCTTTTGTCAGCGCGTCCTCCAGCTTCTGCAGGGCGCGTTTTTCGATGCGGCTGACGTAGCTGCGGCTGATGCCGCACTGCACGGCGATCTCCCGCTGTGTCAGCGGCTTGCGGTTGCCCAGCCCGTAGCGCAGCAGAATGATGCGCTGCTCGCGCGGGGTCAGGCAGGTGTTCACGGCGGTGTGGAGCCTGCCGTAGATCTCTTTTTCGGACAGCTGCTCAAACAGATCCTCCTCCGAGCAGATCACGTCCATCAGCGACAGCGCGTTGCCGTCCCGCCCGGTCTCGATGCACTCCGAGAGCGAAACATCCGAGGCGCTCTTCCGCTGCCCGCGGAAGTACATGAGGATTTCATTCGCTATCCTCTCCCAACGGATACATAGGTTGGTCAATGGGCGGCAAATCC
>ENA-UOJQ01000478-UOJQ01000478.1-human-gut-metagenome-genome-assembly--contig:-P63-NODE-478-length-45044-cov-16.208918_pt1 | contig 45044 bp, 49 predicted proteins | sample MGYA00242352_ERZ723899 | MGnify/ENA metagenome assembly ERZ723899
TATTTATCAGATACTTACGAATTCTAAGGAGAAGTTTACCGGACACTAGTGGTGTTGGAACTACATTCTCTGTATTCAATATATTCCCAATTTTCACCATCAATACTTGAAGATTAGCATACTCATTCCGTAAATCTTGTAGCTGCATATCTTTTTCTTTAATGGTCTGTTTATATGCCTCAATCATCAATTTAAGGTCACCGATTTCCTTTTTCAATTCGGTCTTACTCTGAGAAAAACATATTGTGCAGTTTGCTAAAATAAAGAGCAATATTAAAAGACGTTTCATACATTTAATGTTTTAAATTCAATATACACAAATTACCAATCATCATTTGTATCAAGTATCTTGCTTTTGCCGGAAGTCGCATCAGACAATGACATGACAATAGTCATAAACTCCATTTTACTTTTTATCTTCAAATCCGGCCATGTTTTAGTCCATCTTTTATCTTGCAATCCCTTTTCCTTAAATTTCTCCCTATCAGTTATAAGACCGAAACTCCAAGTCTTTTTATACTGCAAATCACTTGTTTCATGGATAAAGTCGCCCACAGTAACTTTATAACGTTCATCTCTCACTTGGATTTTCAAAGTGTAAGTAACCCATCCATCAATATACCTATAAGTCATACCCCCAGGAGCGGTATATTTAAAAGCACCCTTACATATCAATATCCCATTCTGTGGATCATCCATTTGAATTACAGCATTAGCAGAATTATAGGTTATGGCTGCCCATGCTTTTATCATAGGATATAGCTCTGCTACATTCTTACCTTGTGCTTGGATTACACTATCACACTGTATAGGATTACCTTGCGCCATCACATTCATACTGGCAAACATCGCCATCAAAAGCAAAATTTTCTTCATAATATCAGATATAAAATTAAACATGCACAAATGTAACATTTTTCCGTACACATTCACTTTTAAAACACACAAAAGAGGCCTTCACAATGGAAGACCTCTGAAAAAAACTCCAAAAAGTGGTGTCAAACAACAAATCAGAGTGTTACCGATAATAATTCTTTCGCAAATGAATGAAGTCCGCTGCAAATACGTTCCGCCTGTTGTCTGCGAGGTATAGAACGATGATTCAAGTAATTAGAAAGCTGCTTTTGATTGATACCTGTAATCTTCTCCATACCAGCTAAAGAAAGAAACTTTGAATAATATTCCAAAAAACTCGCTACGTCCAACTTAAATTCAATTTCATACTCGCCTTTGATTTGCTCCGGCCATTGTTCTACAGGTAAATTCGTCTTAATCAATCTAATCGCCTCATGAATATCATCCTTTACAGCCTGTATGCTGTCACCAGCGCCATAGATACCGTCACAATTATCCGAATATCCGTCGTAAAAATCCTTGCTTTTCTCAATCACTACAATAATTTTTTCCATAATCCTACCCTTTCTTTTTTAGAAAGTACGGAAATCAAAGCCCGTACTTCTTGATTAATTTATTAGCTAACCCCTTCCCCATTTCTTTAGCCCCATGAAAAGGAACGGGCTCCGTTAATTCACCTTTTTCATTCCTATAAAAGTAATGGCTTCCTTCCGCATGGTCGAACTTCCATCCCTTCTTAATGAACATCCGGTGTAATTCTGTACTTTTCATTATCTTATGATTTATTGTTTGACCTCACAAAGGTAGCAAAATTACCACTATTCGCAAATAAACAATAGCAAAATTACCATTATTTAACCCCTCCGTGGTAGAAGGAACGGAAAAATCTCTCATAAATACCGCTTTGGGTCCCATCCCGTTTTGCGAGCGTGCGAGCAAAACGGGATGGGCGCCCCCCTTGCGCCCTCCCCACTTAAATCATTCCTTCATCACAAAAGCTATAATATACTCCATCCGTTATTATCACATGGTCCATCATCCGAATGTTGAATATCTCCGCCGCCTTTTTCAACTGTTCCGTTAACTTCCTGTCATCGTTGCTCGGCTTCTGGTTACCGCTCGGATGGTTATGTACCGCTGCAAACTGCGATGCTCCCGTATCAATCAACACCCGCATAATTAATCGCACATCTGCCGAAGTCTGATCTATACCACCTACAGAAACCTGCACTTTCTTGATTATTCGGGATGCATTATTTATCGCCACTACCCAAAATTCCTCGTTACGCAAAGCACCAATTAACGGTTGCATCAGCTCGTATATATCCTTGCTTGAAAGAATTAGCCTACGTTCTACCTGCAGAGACTGCTGTCTCTTATACATTTCTACTGCTGCAATGGCAACTTTTTTACGCCCAGGTGTCAAGGATGCAAACAGTTTATCAAGGTCTATTTCTCCATTATTCCGCTCGATATCGGAAACGATTTGCCTGTTATTGGTAATCTCGTAAATAAGTTCTCTGTCGCTCATATAGCGGCAATCATTGTCAAATAAAGTATTCATGATTTATAAGTTAAAGAGTTAAGAAAGAATTGTTTTACCTAAAAAATAGCCACCTAATACCTCAGCGCCTAACTTTTCCAAAGCACAAGCAAAGCGGGCGTAAGAATGACCCTGCGTCAGTATATCATCAAACAGAAGTACTTTTTTCCCATTGAAAAAGCTGCTGTCGAACTTAATAACTTCAACATCCTGCACCGTCTTACTACTCTTTGACTCATGGATGGCGAGACGTCCGCCCTCTATGGTGATTGCCTTATATGCGTTGCTGCATCCTGTCAGCCGTGCCACTTCTTCGGCAAAGACCTTGTATCTGATTTTATTCTTCTCTGCCGAACTTGCAGGAATACAAACGAACGTCACATTCTCACAATCCGCCCCGAACTGTACCCGTATTTTCTTCGCTACGAGTTCCGCAACTGATACACTACGTTTACCGTCCTTAAAGTCCCATATCATCTTTCTGATTGCCCACTCACGTTTATTCGCCTCGTACTTAGTAGGTAAGTAATCGAAGAAGTTGAACATGAATTTAGACCACTGTTGCCGCCATGCTTCGGGAATGTTTCTTTTTGCTGTCATAACTTTAAAATTTTATGTTGAACTTTGAGCTCGTGGGTGTTAGCCTTTTTATTTGCTGTTTCCCTGATTGGAGCTTTTTTTTTCTGCGTCGCCTGTCGCTACGCGGTATGTTTCGCCTTTTTTACGCTGCATCAAAAGGTGTTGTAAGACACTGGAGCAAGTTTTTCAGAAAACCGTAGGTTCGAATACTACCCAACGGGTGGAGATTTTTTCTGAAACGTCAGCCTGAACTTGAGCCAGTGACGTCAACATTTACCTTTGCAGCACAAAAAAGCGAAACTGCGCGGTGACTGGAGAAAGAAATAAAAGGCGAGAATCAGATAAAGGAAACAGCTGGAAATACATAGTTGCAAACTATACCGCTCTGCCCGGTCTTCCATTGCCAAGACAATAGCCTGCGTTGTTGCGGGGAATGGAAGACGGGGCGTTTTCACCCGGTTACGGGATTATAATCCGGTAACCTCTGCGTGAACGCAAAAAAAACAAACAGAAAGCACCGCTTTCTACCGCTAAAACGCGAAAAATCCGTGTGGCAAAAATTCGGCTTGATTGTACCTAAGTACATTCATCAAGGCGGGTTTGCCACACGGATTTTTCGCGCGCCTGGTTCCTCATCAGGCGGACTCCCTTTCTAATCAGGGCATTTTTTGAACTAAAAATGTCCTGTCAGAAAAGATATTCCTCTGAATACCAAAAAGAAATCCCATCCCTGCGATAATTATCGGAGGGATGTAACAGCTTGCTGCCCGAGCCGCGCCGTCGTCCCGTTGCGGTCGCAAATGCCGCCTCGGGTCGGAAATATGATAAATTTTTGTTACAAAATGATAAAAATACGTTAATTTTTCGCTATTCCTTACAAATATTGTAAATTATTTTAAATTTCTCCCTAAAACAGCCCTTACCGCCCCCTCACGCATCAAATCCCACCCCTTACGATACCCTTCATATAAAAAGCCCTGCCATCCTCACGGACAACAGAGCTAACCCAACAGTAAAGAAAGAAATGATCAAACCACAGAGGCAGCGGATGAGCTTCGTCCCCTATCCCATACTCGCACAAACTCTTTTCGCATGGTGAAGTACTTCAGGGCATCCGTCAGATTCGTAGACTCTTTAGGCAGCCTGTGCGTAGGTAACTTATCTCCGGTCTTGAGCTTCACGGTAATGCTCGTACCAGTCTTCTCATTGCTCTTGATGGCCGTTCCGGTTACTTCCATCTCAGACTTGAGGTTCGGGCAATTGTACTGGTCAATCAACAGAGTGAAAAGGTTGCGTGCCAGGTTGCCACTGAGCAAGTCCATGAAGAACCGATATTCCATATTGCTACCAATATTCCCCTGCCCCAAAGACATGAGCTGTACCTGCCACCCCGTGCGCTTCCCATCCGCATCAAACTCAATATTCTTCTTGATCTGTGTCGCCATATCAGCAGACACCTTCTTATAGTTATTCATTGACCGGTCATAATACAGCTTCAGTATCTTACGCTTATGCGGGCGGAAGTAATATAGGAACTGGTCTGCCAGCTCACGCACGCTATTAGGCGGAAGCGTATACAATTCCTTCAGTATGCGCATTACATTGCCATTACGTTGACCGAATACCATAGACAGCATATTGCCGGAGTCCATACCTGCCTCCAGTGGTTTGTTCTTATCCAGGTACCGGAGAACGGAGCAATCCGGATTCCAACCGAACTCATGTTGCTCGATCACGTCATTCAGAAAGCCATCCGCATAGAAATGCTTCATTGCCAGGTTGCAATAAAACATCTGGCTGGCCTCCAGTTTCGGAATAACGGAAAGCACATTGCAAAGAAGACCTTCCAGCCCTTCAGCAAATTCATCGCTGAACCAATCTTCTCCCAACACGTCGGCATTCACATACGAGGAAGAAATAAAGAAAAACGACGTGCCCCGGCGAGTCTTAATCCAGCGTTCTTCCCACCGTTTCATGTTCTTGCCAGCAAGTTGCATCGAGCGTTCGGCCGCATCCAATTTCGCAGCTAAAGATGTGTCTGAACGATAAGCAGCTTTCAATTCCTTATATTTCTGCAAACAGGCTACATATTCTTTTTTCGTCTCATTGTAGACAAAGCCAGCCCGCAACATCAGCAATATTTTTCGCTTGTCATTCTGTTTGGCCAGCTTCAGTATCCAATCGTATTCACCGAGATGGTTCGGGTCCGGCATATCCGTTGTCAGTGTACGGCTACGATACCAGACGCTATCGCCATACTTCACGCGGAAACCACGAACCGCCTTCAGCAAGTTCGTGAACTTCTCTTCCGGAAAATATTTCACCTCATCACCGAAAACACCGACATAGGAACGCCCGGCACCAATGGACGGCCTATCGAGCGAGATAAAGGTAAAGTTAAAGCCGGTATAGAATACCATCGTGTTGCGCCAGTCTGTACAGACGTTATACATGCGGTCTTTCCACTCCTGAGGCGGCTCCTGGTTAATCACATAATGGATACCCATTTCCCACCCTAACATCGAAAGACCGTCGATGAGAGACGGGATCACATTCTTATGCAAATCGGAATAGGTATCAGCAACCCAAGCGAACGGCGCACCCTGACAATCCAAAGAAACTTCCTGCACACGTTCGGCCAAGACCTGTACAGTCTTAGCAGAAGCACGCCCGGCAATCCAATACAGGGACCAGGGCATCATTATAGCAATGAGCTGCGCCATCCAGTTGGAGAAGCGCACTTCTACCTCATCCGATATCTTTAGTTTTTTCTTCCTGGTCATTCAGCATCTCCTCAAAGTCAATATCTACAATGTTAGCGTCACGCTTCAGGCGTACTTTCTCCCTCTCAGGAAGGTCAACAGAATCAATCTGAGCAGCCAGTATCTGGCGGTTCGCCGCATCCAGTCCCACCGCTTCCGGATTAAGGTCGTATATCTTGATGGGTTTTTCGTCTATCTCTTTCGGCTTGACCGGATCAGGCTTATCCAGTTGTTTGATTTTAGCCGCCTGTATGTTGAGATTGCCGTACACCTCCATATCTTTGGAGCTGACGGCATTTTGCAGAACTACCTGAGCAGCTTTCATCAGGTTGTCGAACATCATGTTGCGATGAGCGTTATTCTCAATGGTATCATTGAGGTAAAACAGGTTAATCGCCTCACTGTACATCTTCCTGGCACGCAGCCGCTCAACGTTGAACGGCTCGTGCATCAGGAAGGCAATAGCGTTATCCTTGCCGTACTTCCGGTTTATACCTACAAGTGCATAGAGGGTATTGTAATAGTCCAGTTCATCAGCCGTCAGCTCCATAGTGCAACCGGACGCTATGTAGTCCTGTAATGTGTCAAAGTAAGATTTATCGAACATCATCCTATATCATCAAAGAAAATTTTGTTAATGGAATTGCGATATCCCGTCGCCTGACGGAATTTATCAAACCGCTGCGCCTGCGTCACATTGTCTCCGGTTTCGGCACTGGCAGACATTGCCAGCCCCTCTTTAGCCCGCTGCACAAGCTCGCCACGTTCATAGTGAAACTTCAGCGGAGAGCCAACCAGGTTGAAGTACCAAAGAAAATCATTCACCGGAACATTATAGTACATGGCAATTTGCTTCGGCTCATAGCCGATGCCTGCCAAGTGTTCAAACTCATCCATATCAATCCGGTCATACCATGGCGGTTCTTTACGCCATTTGACCAATTCGTCCGCTACGAAACTCATATACTTCTTTGTTTTTTAAGAAAACATATTGTTCTTCCATCGCATTCTCACCATAATTGCCTGAACCTTCGACCACGAAGAAACCTGTGGATGTGTCCAGGCAGGTTATTTTTTTGTGGCTCCAGGCGAATGATAATTCAATCACTCCATCCTGATGGAGCTGCACCAACCGTTCAAAAATCTTCGGCATACGGAACTTTATCGTTTCCGAGATATGCAGGTGGATGCTGCCTATCAATTCCTTTTCGCGCCATCTCAACAAAGCGTTTATAATACGTTCATTGGTGGAATACGTGGCGATATAGAGATGATTAACCCGTCCGGCATACCTTATCAAGTAAACGATAAAAGTAAAGGCTGTGAAGCTCTTTTTCGTTTCAATGAAAAAAGCCTCGTTATCGTCGGGCAGACGCCCGCACAATTCTTTCAGACTATTCAGTTTGAAAGCCAGTATGGTTTCAAACCGTCTGGAGAGCAGGCGGGAATCTGTCATTTCCTGCCTGAGTTCCTTCAGGCTGAAATAATAACTCATTCCAGTAGGCGATTAATATCATTCAGTTCTTTCTCATAACCGGTTAACCTCTCCCGCCGTATCGGGTCCAGGTGCGGTTTATCTCCCTTTGCCATTTCTGATTTAACGCGCCAAATGTTATTTTCAACCTGGCGCTGGCGATGCACCAGTTCCTTGACCGGTAACTGAAGAAGCTCGCTTCTCCGGCGAAACTCCGCGAATGCAGGATGTTTCCCCAGCAGAGCATGATGCACCTTGTAATAGTTCAGCTCTTCCCAGATCATACGGTTCTCAATGTAGTTGTCTATCAAATCCCGGCTGACATCCGCACATTGCTTCAGCGAAGTACAATCCCTGAGTTGTGCGTGTAACCGCACATACGCATGATACTTGTTAAACTTGCGGGAAGCAAGCGTCTCCAGTTCTATGGGGCAGTCCGGATCATTCAGGAAAGCGAACTCCTCACGGAAAGAATTCGGTTCTTTCCGTGAAGACAGCTCCGGCAGTGCTCTTCATTCTTCGAAGATGGACGGTTCCGGAAACATCTGTTCCAAGAACTTTTCTAACCAGGCAGAATGTCCGGTAACGGTATTGTTCAGGAACACTTTTTTCTGGAGAAGTTCTTTTGCTTTCTGTTCGTTCGGATTCCGGGATACAATAGGCAGTAGGAATTGGTCTGTTTCCCAATCCAAGACAACAGGATGTGCCGAGAAAGGCTGGAAATTGAAATAGAGTGATGAAAACAATACTCCCGATTCTGCTTCCGGGAAACGTTCCAGCATATCCTTCAGTCTAAACTTCTCAAATAAAACAGGGGTATGAGTACCGTAATTCAGTTTAGGTAGTCCGAATTTATCCAATAGCATAACGGTACGGCTCATATTCTCGGCATAAGCACCTTTGAATTTTTCCGGCTTCAATTCGCCCAATACCTTTGGAATCTCTATATGCGCCAATGATACCCGATTAACCAGGTAAATGTCATCATTCGTCCAAATGAAACGCTCTGTCACTTCAGGCGATTCAATGGCCAACTTCAATTTCTCCATGGTATCAATCTGCGGATTATCGGATGTACGCTGATGTTCAATGACAGTCACTTCTTCACTGAACCAATCTTCGCGATCACCGATAATCACCAGATTAGCGGGAAAGAAAGTCTTTTCATACCAGGAACGAAGGGTGAAAAGCAACTCTCTGCCTTGAGCAAATTCTTTGCAATAAGGAATTACCACCGTTGTGTGATCCTGGGCTTTTTTTTCCAGTACTGGCGATTCATCAGCAAGGGCATCACTTACCTGTACTGATCCGGATTCATTCACCTGTATTTTCACAGTTTCTACTGTTTCCACTTCTTTCACGTCTTTAGATTTAGACGCTGTTTTTTTTGTTGTCATAGCTTTAAATTTTAATTCAAGACAAAATTATCTCTTGTACATTGATTGTAAAAGGACAGAAAAAAGGCGTATGCCAAAGCACACGCCTCTCACCACATAACCTATCCAAAACCTCAAATCACAATCCACTACCACCGGAACCGGCAGTCAGGCCCAGAACCGCATTGATTTCCGCATTATCAGTTGCAGGAATCAAAGACTTAGCGATGCGCCCGATAGTAGCACCGCGCAATGAAGCTGCAAGATTGATCGTATTCTTAGCACCTTCCTTGCTGTCCTGGCTGTCAGCCTTAGACATCTTCAATGGAGTGCACGGCGTACCCGCTATCTTAGCGTCATCACCGGAACAGTCCATGACGATGGCTCCCATGTCCTCATTAATATTGTTGTTAACAAACTCATCCAATTCAATACCTGCGCCTGGATGCTCAAAATCTACATGAGGTATAAAACCACGTGCATCATCTTCACCCTCACTGGTATGATAGATGTTGATGGTAGAATCAGTAGCATAGACAGCAATAGGCTTTTTGCCTGCTGCCATCTTAAACTTATTGACACGCACCCCTTTCTCATCACGCTCGTGTTCAGCTACATCTTTCCAGAGAAAGATAACGATAAACGACTTTTTACCCTTCGGACGACCGGCATTCGATGACTTCTTAGGCACCGATACCATGCTGTATGCTTCATCAGCCATAATTTACCTCCTAATTTTTAAATTAAAGACCTCCACTTGCGGAAGAACCTTCTGCCTCTTCCGGTGGCAGATATGCGAAGATTGCTTCAGCCAGCCAGAAGCCAACAGCTTCCCACCATTCAGCGAATATCTTCACGTCGTAGTTTTCACCCTGCATCCACACTTTTGTGTTCTGCGGGTCCTTGCTCTGCAAATGCTTGAAGTTCTCTTTCGGAGTAATGAAGAAAGCACCGGTACCGCGCATTCCTTCCAATGGGGCAAACGTAAAACGAGAAAAGTCTACTTTTATCTTTTCACCATCTTCGTTCTTCAGCCAGGGATACAGCTTGCGATATGCCTTGCTGTACTTTGTCACCAGTTCCGGGTCTGCATGAATAAACATAGTCTTTTTCTTGTACAGCGGAGCCACTTGATCCACGGCCTTATCTATCTGTTCGACCAATTTAGCATCTTCAAGTTTGATACCATTGAGCAACCAGGTAATAGGAACTTTACCTTCCTCCTTGTATTTCCTCAGCTGAGTGACATAGCCATCCATTACATCGTTAGCATCCGTAGCATCATCGCCATCATGAGTAGCTGTAGTTTCCTTGAACTCACCAACTGCCAGAGCAATTTCACGTTCTTCATCCAGTTTCGGGAAAATGAGCTGGTGAAGAATATACTTCACTACCGGCATATCCTCCGGCTTCAGGTTTTCATCGTACAGATAACCCAGGATATCTTCCATGATATCAGACGGGGTAATCGGAACGTTAATCTTGCACTTGTAGTTTTGGATGGTCAACGGAGTGAACTTGGATTTTCCTTTTGGTGTCCACTTAGGAACGAACTGCTGAAGAACCGAGTCAATGGCCGCTTGTTGAGCGCGAATCTCCACTTTATCTGTTACAACCGTAGACATGTACTTAGTGGATTCTGTCGTACTCAACAGGCCCTTGATAATCTCGATACGTTCGGAAGACACGTACTTACCAAACTCTTTCTGAAGTTCGGTAGTCTCAATCGTAGAATTACCACTGTACGCAGCACCCTTGAATGCAGCATCCAGATACATGTTATGAGCCAGAGTCATGTCCGGCTTAAACTTTTTCGTCATATCAGCAGCGCCTCCATTAATTACTACTCCTTTATCACCAGTGTCCTCTTTAGTCAGCTTGGCAATTTCAGCATCTTTCTCTGCTATTTTGGAATCTAAAGCCGTAATCTTCTCACGAGCTTCTTTCAGTTCCTTGGCATTTTTATCACGATCTGCCTCCAGCTGCGCTTTCACTTCATCGGTAACGGCTTCCTCTGCGGCCTTACCACTTTTTTCAAATTCCGCCAGGTCTTTTTCAAACTCTGTCAGGAATTTGTCACCGTACTTATTCTTCAGTTGCTCCTTTTGCGTGGAAAGCATGAAGGATTTACCTTCCTTGTCTTTCGCAAAAGCAGAGATTCCCAAGAATGAAAGTACTACACTCATCACTTGTCCAAACATAACTTTACGATTTAGAATTAATATATTCGTTAATACATGCCTCTTGAGATATTTCTCTTGCCCGCTGGATCGCAAAGTCTAAAGTGCCGACAGCATCAGCCAGCCCTACAGTTATTGCCTCCTTTGCGTAGAACATACGTCCTCGCAATAAACCTGCCGCATCCAGTTTCAGCTTATTACCACGATTCGCCTTCACATTTTCCTGGAAGTCACGTGCCAGCGGGTCCAGTTCTTCTTCTTTAATCATCTCATACTTGCCTTCCTTAGCCATTTCAAAGGGAGCATTCTTGTAATCCGACAGATTTGAATAAATGGTATGGACTTTCACACCTTCGCGCTCGTAATACTTCGCATAATCCGGAAAGCTCATCATCACACCGATTGATCCGAATTCAGAAGATATCTGATTCGACGCTATGATTTCATTGCAATATGATGCAATGTAGTAAGCCGCAGAAGCGCAGAGGTCACAATGCGCTACTACGGACTTACCTTTTGATTGCGCATACTGGATAGCATCAACCAGCGGAGCGATGGCATCGACACTACCACCGCCTGAGTCTATATCAAGCAAAACAGAAGAAATATTCGGGGATTCCGCAGCCTGACGGACAATATCCGCCAATTCGGTAGCACCATAGCTGCAATAGGTACCGTACTTCAGTAGGGTACCATGAATAGGAATAATGGCCGTGCTGTCTTTCGGAGCGTCAGAGAAACCGTTCCCGGATTTCGCTTCTTTCGCACCGGTGGAGAGCAGAACCGGTATAGGTTCTACATCGGAGCGCTTTGTTGCATCTTCTTTCGTGATGCCGCGCTCCAGTAATTTATCAACCAGTATAAGGTTGGCTTCCACATCGCGGAAAGAGATGAACCACTTCCCACGGCAGACCGCACTATATAATGAAGAAAATGCCATTGTTTTGTACCTTTTAAATCCGGTACAAAATTACAATGGCAGAAACCGCTTAAAAGGACTCTAAAACTTTTGCCGGTTCCGGGCTGGAGCGCTTAAAAGAGAGTGTCAGCTTCGCCGGATCACCACTGCGCTCCATTGACACATGTACGGGAAACTCATCCGTACCGATCACTTTCTTTTCTCCATTCGTTAAGCCGATCAACAACAATCCATCAACGGAGAATAAAGTACGAAGTTGACTCTCCATAGATGAAGACGTATCCGTCACCGTTGCTTTCAACTCCTGCTCGACGGGTTTTCCAACCTCTTCCCGGCTTTCTTTCCATTCTCCGGATGAGACGTTAATGGATACCCATGTGCCATGCACCTGTAATTTGTCACTTCCCGGTACATTTCTAACCTCTGCATCAGGCAGTGGTAGAAAAGACATTGCACAAAACTGCGATCTTTTGTTCTCAACGCTCATTTTTACTTAAAGTTTAAGTGATATTTAATTGAAAATCTGATTTTTAATTAGAATTTAATTGGTTAAATAGTGTTATTCAAATAAGGATAATTGAATCTCTCTATTCACCTCCCTTGTCATCCGCTGCCGGTTACGATAATCGTACTTCTTCACCGCGTCGTAATTCAGCGCATTATTCTTGATGTTGTATGCCATGAGAAAGGCCCGGAGAATCTTATCCTGCTTAAAGCCTTTCTCGTATCCGGTCACAAAGTATTCCCTGACCCGGATGCGGAAAGAGGCTTCAATATACTCCTGGAGCATTCTCTGTTTCCATTCGGGAATATAGATGAAATTCTCTTGCAGGATATAGTGATTCCACTCCTTAACCGGAAGGAACAGCGTTATCGGATTGTCTTTTATCGGCAACTTCGGCGGACGGTCCGCAACTGTTACCATTGCCTGGATGAACTTGCCGATATCATTAGCGGATGTCACAGTCACACCTTCGTCTGTGCGGGAACATCCGAACTCATGATAAAGATAATCATGGAGATAAGGCTGAAGTTCAATTATTACATTAGGTTTCATGCGGTAATGGATTGATTGTTATGCAAATATAGCAATTATAATTGTTTATACCACCCTAATATGCCTACAACGCTATATTTAATCCTAAATAATTACAACTAAAGATAAGTCGAATATATATTCTCTCTGCGTATCTCTTCATAGTACGCTGTTCTGAGTATTTTGCTTAGAAATTTTTGCAACTTTGTGCCCTGTAACTTCTAGGGCATATAACACTGATTATCAACACATATCCGAGTAACACAATCAATATACCGGGTTTGTGCCCCAAAAATTAAGTTGTAACGTACAGGCCTATTTGTAACCAAGCCCCCAAAGGTAACAAACCCTTATTTTTTGTAACCTTTGTTTGTTACTAAGATTGTAACCTTTGTTACTATCTATTTATTAAATACTTATCTCCTTTTTCAAACATCGGTTACAGAGTTACAAAAATTTAGTAGAAAATAGGGAAAGAGGGTGAGAAACCGCAAGGGGGCACCGGTGCCGATGGCCTATTATAATAGTAAAAGCCGCGGACAGTTTGTGCCACGGCTTTATCATGTTACTCCGATATCCGATGTTTCTCCCTCATTGCCTTACGGAAATTAGGCGGCAGGAACTTGCGCCTTAATTTTGTATAGTCGTCGTTCAGTTCAAAATCCATCCAATGCTCTTGTGCCGGAAGAAATGCCCCAACGGCCACAAGCATCCATGGAAGCTTATCTTTATCCGCCTGAAGGTTCAGAATAGTACCCGGTTTCATCCTCTCCAAATAATCATATACCTGGCGAATATAAGTGGCAACCTGTTCTACCTGCAACATTTCCGGAAGATAGCGTTCATAATGCTCAATATAATCAGAACGGGGCGTTTCCATCACTACTTTCCGTCTGAGGTACAAACGCTACCGGTTCTCCATTCTTCAGCTTTGTCCGCATGAAAATCATCTCTTTGGTCTTACCGTCTATCTTTTGAAGGTATCGACCGGATTTATTAAGCAGATCAATCGGATTCATCTCAGCAATGTAGGGGCATAGTTCAGCGAAGCTACGCAATGCCTTGGTAAAGCGTTGCATCTTCCAAAAATCCCTCTTCGATTTAGAAGCTGTTATAAAGTCTTCATAAACCAGCTCTCTGACAATAGGCGTGTTCACATTCTCACCGTCCTCTGCAAAATAGCAATAAGCCCAATCTTCAAAATCAGACCCCATGTCAGCCTTTTGCTTACGTCTGATAATGTTGTCCATTGGCGGCTGGATTTTAATGCTGCGATCCGTCATGGCCAGATAGAACTGGAGACACTGGGCAAAGAAATTCAAATCCCAATTCCAATCCTCCTCAGAGTAGTCGGTATTCGTCATCAGATTACGATCAAAGTCATCACGAATGCTACGGCTTTCTAAATAGTCATTTTCTTCTGTCTTCTGATGGTAATAATCCGAAAATACCATGTACAACATACGTGCTGAAGTAGAGGGATCGAATTCGCGGGGAACATAATTCGTAGTAAAACCGAATTTAGGAGAATCCTCAAACTCAATGAAGAATGATTTGTTATTTTTAGGGTTGACCGTCATACCGGAAGTAATATTGTCGTAAAACTGGCTCATCGGCAAATATCGGTCACAGTCATCAACCAGAACAAAATCCGTATGAGCATCCACCTGGTCAAAGACGTGAGGATTATCAAGTAAGCGCGGGTTTCGTCCGGACAAGTTCACAGTCCGCATGAAGAAGCGGAATGTTTTAAACAGGAAACTCTTACCGCTGCGCCCATTACATTCATCATCTTCGCCTATCTTATTGTCCATGGCATAAAGCGCCCATGCCCGTGATGGCGATTTATACCGGTGCATATTATAACCGATGGCAAACATTTTATTCAGCAAATTCTGCTTCTGTTCACGAATCTCATCCGGTGAAAGCAATGGCCCGGCAATATCAAACTTATGCTCCGCCCGGTATTTATCCGCTTCATCCACTCCTTTATCCATCCAGGCATACTCCAATTCCTTACGCCAGTACAATCGACTGGTATTAATGAGGTAATTGAAAAAACAGCTCTTATGCCCCTTGACAGTAATATCAAATATATCCCTATCCTCAGCATCCTTATTATGTGACCATTCAAACATGGGCGGTAGAATGTTCACCTTATGAGGTATCACATTGGATTCCCAGGCACTACGGTTCCCAGGTATTTGCCCATGTAATGACTTCACTTCGTCCTTACTAACTTCCCATGTCTCCTTATCGAAGAATATATATTGTTCTTTGGGGGTATAATTCCGGAAATCCAGATTGATTTCATCAAGCTGTGACAGGGAAGATTCTCCAGTACGAGGAGAGTTCAGTATCAGATTACGGATATCCACCGGAAGATAGCGTTCGATGGCAAAACGTTTAAGGAAGGCCACAATATCTTTTGCCTTTATCTCGCTGATAATACAACCTTTGCGGCGTATATATCTCACATCATTGGAATTATCATCCTTCAACGTATAGAACCCGTTCAATGTAAGGAAGTAATGCAGATAAGCAGTATTCACTTCATAGGTCATCTTCCGGCTACGCTCACTCCAGCTATCCACCCAAAATTTAGCGGGCATGGCCAGTGTCTGTAAATTACGGAAATCTTCTTGTTTCGGACGCAATTCTACAAAGTCACGAAAATCCTTGCGAGGTTTGCCGCGCTGATCCCGATATCCACTTAACCAAGTGGGAAGCCATATCGTATAGACATCAAGAAAGCGCAATGCCAGTTCAGTCCCCTTACGGATACCAGTATCATCAATATCCGGAATGTTATAGATACGCTCCACATATTTATATATATCCTTCATTTCTTCAGGAGTCACTTTATAAGTCTCACTGTTGAACCATAGCGGATGACAGCCGAGGGCACGGACACAAAGGGCATCACGTTCACCGGAGCAGATGAATGCCTCTTTCAGTTTTTGTTCCTTGTATTGGGCATCCTGGTTCTTCGGATCACTGAAGAAAATCTTTTCTTCTTGAGCATTAAAATCCCGATAAGCCTTTTGCAGCTCTGCAAAACCATTGATATACTGTTTCGGTTTACCCCCATCAGGAGTATAACTGAAACGCCACTGTTTATCCGGATTCAACGGTTCATATATCTTATAAAACTTATCGGTACTGCCATCTTTCTTTGTTACAATACACTCGCGCATGAAAATAGGATAAGTAGGTGTAGTGTATTTGGTTGTAACTTCGCGATTACGGACATAAGAAATGGATTTGGCCACATACCAATGCAATGCGTCAACATGTTCTTGTTTAACACGGGGACCCAGAACTTGTAATTGTTCATCGGTGAACTTCTCTTCAAGCTCGAAGAACCTGCCCCCTTCGGCTTCATCAGCGGTGGCCGGACGTTTCCGAATGTCCGGCTTATTGACGGATCGTTTCAGTTCATCCGTCACATTATACCTGGACGCAAGTAAGGCTATCGCTTCAGGAAAGCGAATATTCTCCTCATACATGCAGATATCCAGCGGACTCATAGCGGTCCCTGAATCTCCAAAATCAGTGACCTTATAACATTCCTGGTACTTTTTGATGCAGGCGGATGCATCATCTTCATCCGGCCTACGCTTAAATTTTTTCTTGTTGTCTACACAGCCCTCAGCCTGCGGATAATAGTACAGGATGATGTCTAATCCGGCATGAGAGGCTGCGTAAATATCGGTAGCTTTAATCATAATGGAGTGAATTTGTGGTACAAAGGAAAACATTAATTAAATAGTAGGACAGGACATTATTCCGTCTCTAAAGCGGCTTCTTCAACATCATCATTCATCCCGGACAGCATAAATAACAACGCCATCAGGTGATATCCATGATGTTCCTTCAGATTGTTAGGATTATCACCGGTAATATTAATCTTAGCCTCTCCCTTGTCATGGTTAAAGTCGATGTTAGCAAATAATACCTGGTTCTTTTCTCCTTCCAGTCTTATTTTCACTTTTTCCACCACCGGACCCAAATCTCCGTCCGGGTACCAACATTTTTCCTTTACGCCTTTTTTCTTCACTTCATAGCGAAGATGTTTTTTACCATTCAATTTAAAGAATGCGCTATCTGTGATAACGCCTATCGAGTTGTCTTTAAGAAGACGTACTTTTGTTCCTTTTCTCATATTCGTTACTTTATTTGTATTCTTTAAATGAAAATCAAATGTCCGCAACGCTTGTTAGGGCAAATCGCAAACTTCTCTCCTTCTGTAATAGCAATAGTGTGCCACTTATGACACTTCTTGCAAAAAATCTTCTTATTCATTTCTTTATTTTTAGGCAAGGAGATTCGTTACAGAAGTCACGTAACGCTTCGCCTCTTCTTCGTTATACTTATCAAAATATTTATCTCGCGATTCTTCATTCTTCATGCCTAACCTCATAGAGTAACTAATGCTATCAATCCATGTTGTTTGAGATACATAGAATTTTTCTTCTTCATCGTCATAGTCTTTCATCAGCAACACCTGATGATCGTCCAGTTCAAATAATCTTGCAAATTTGTTCATATTTATCTTGTTAAAGCCCATAATTGATACAATCGATAATAACGCTGGTAAGCTCGCCACATATACCCGATATTTTATAACCACCCGTTATGTTTCCCCGGTTTATGGGAATAGACCAGTGTTTTGTGCTTAGCAGTGACAAAACACTGGTCGCTTTTTTACCAAGTTATCACTTTATTGACAATCTCTTGCTGCTCGTCACTACTACGGCGCAGATAGATTCGAGTGGTTTCTATGCTTTCATGCCCCATCAAATCAGCAAGCAAGGATATATCATTGAATTTATCCAGAAAATTCTTTGCGAAACGATGACGGAATGAGTGAGGATAAACCACTTTTTCATTTAGACCATATTTTATGGCATAGTTTTTCAACTGTTGGGCAATGCCTCTTGTAGTGATACGCTGCCCGTATTGGTTCATAAAAACATATCCACTGAAACGACTTTGTTCAGACAGCCATTCAATAGCTTCGGCACATAAGATTTTGGGAATGTAGATACGACGTACCTTACTTCCTTTTGTGTAAATATCAAAGTATCCTGCTGTAATATGTTCTGTTTTTAAGTGTATCAGTTCGCTTATCCGTGCTCCAGTTGCCGCGAGAAAGCGAACTGCAAAATACCACATCCGATTTTTCTCCGTTCTTAAACGGTTTTTCAGAAACTCGTAATCGGCATTACTGATTACATTTTCCAAATAAGTACGTTGTTGCTCTTTTATGGTTTTCATGTGTAGACGCGATTTGCCTACATACCTTAAATACTTGTTTAAACCCAATATACGGAGGTTTACTGTCTTGGGCTTAAAGTTGTCAATCATATAACTTTTGTAAGCAATAAGATTCCGTTTGTTCAGCTCCTTGTAATGGGCATAATAATCCTTCACGGCATACAGATACGCTGTAATGGTATTCTGCGCTAAATTTTCCTGCCTCAAAAATGCTTCAAAATCAATAGTGTTCATATCAGTTCTAGTTATTAGTTAATCTCCTTTTTCTTTGATACGTTCCAGTACATCTTTGTTGGCTTCTATTATTTCATCGAAAGGAAATGGAGGTACAAGCATGTAGTGAGTAGCAGTTACTTCTCCATAAGGTGTCCATCCCAATATAAGTGTCCCAACCTTATTTACTTGTCCATAATGGCATTTACCTGTATTTATATCAGTATGAATAACATCTACTCCAATAGGAGGAAGTTCATCTTTTACTGAAACCCATGGAGACTGTCCCCTTTGCCATTCTGCACCTAATTCAAAAGCTTGCTTAATAAGAAGCATGTGCAGTAAATTCTCATTGTAAGGCATCTCATGGCAATCCTCCGCAGCTTTTATAGCGGCTTCTTCTAATGTCTGTTTCATATCTTTCTTGGTTTGAATTATTCACTATATCCATTTTCCGCTATAACTTGTGGGGTATCTACATTTGCTGTTAGCACAGTAGATTCCATCCATCCGTCTTCTCCGTAATACATATCATCAATCCCGTCTTCCATTTTATCCCACATCCAATCATAGTCTTCGTCTTCCCTGAAAGCCTTTATAGCTTCCTCTTTAGTGTTGGCGGCTACCAATATCATTCCACCTGAATAGCTACCACTTCTTACGTTTATGAATACTTTCATATCTTTATAGTTATGAATTAGTGTAAACGCCTTCATCGCAATTCTCAATGCGTGACTGACATTCACTTACTACCTCTTTTAAAATCTCCGCACACTCTTCATTTGAGTAGTTTTGCAGCAATTCATCAATATGCTGCATTATATCATTTACTTCCATACGCTTTTTTTGCCATTATATTAATTAACTTTATTGTCTTATCACTCAATTTGCCATTAGCTGTTGTAACGTGCTGGATGGACTTATGTAATTGGATTCTGCTCATATTTATCTTGTTTTACTTTAATTCAGTTTTAATAAACTTTCTCATCTGCTCGCTGAAAGAACCACTCCTTTTTTGTGCAGCTTTACAGTCATCAATTGAAAGATTTGCTTCCTTAATTATTCCTGCTGCGATTGCTGGCATATCTCTGACTACTACAATATGTTGAACGGCAAACCAAACACCGTCAATAAATTCATTATTCATTTCTTTATTATTTTAGGTTAGACAATAAATTCGATTAATGATCCGGCTTATAAGCTGCCCCAGTTGATTGGCGTATTCATCCGTACAATCCATCTGCACGTGCATCATTTGATTTCCATTTTCTGAAGTAAATGGAAACCCTGTTTGCAACCGCACAGGAAGATTCTTTTCCGATACCTCAGATTTTAATGCATCTACGACATTAACATCCATGTCATATTCCTTAGTAACCATGTCCCTATGCATTAAATAAGATATTGTTCCATTAGCTCCGGCAAGTCCTCTATCAGCCGGACAGCATTTTTATTATCCTCAACACGCAGTATGATGTGACTCATATATTCATCAATACTATTGGATTCTTCTACTGAGATGTACGGTAATTTGTCTATAGCATCCACAAAAGCCATCCGCCCTTTCAGAGAAAAGCCACAAGTACATACAATTTTACCACACATTGGTCTTTGTATCCATACCTTAAATTTATCATCCGGAGAGGATATAATTGTGAATGGTTGTAATTCAGGATTTTTCATATTCTTCTATTTTTTAGTATTTATAAAAGCCGAATGGCTTATTTTAGATTATTCTGATACCAATAGGAAACCATCTCTGCAACAGTATTGACACCTATCTTGGCTTTAATATTCTCCCGATGGCGATTCACCGTACAAGGAGAGATGTGTAGTTCAGATGCAATCTTATCCGTTTGCAAATTAGAAGCGATCAGTCTAAACACTTCTATCTCACGCTCGGTCAATGCAATGTCAGGTTCCGGACGGCAAATAACATTTTCAAATTCACATTCCCCACGCAACGGGCACTTCACTTCTTCAAAAACAAATTGCCCATTATGGTTAATATCTAAACTATACTGGTCATACTCTCCGAAGTTACAACGGATGAAACGGTGAACTACTCTAAATTCATAATACCACCTATTCATAGTGCTGCTGGAATACAGTCGCATGAGTGCCGTATGAGCTTTAGAATATCGATCCCGAATTATGGCTAACATAGCCTCTATGGTAGGTCTATCCGTTTCCTTCAACTGAACAGCCGGTTTTCCTATTTCTTTCATCATCACATCACCTTCAGGGGTGTTGTAGAACTCTATGTTAGTTATCGGAGGCATTCTTGGACGGGAATAATTCTTCTACACTCTTGCCTATTAATTCAGCAATAACCTTTTTCTTAATCATCGGAGGCTCTACATCTCCAGCCAGCCAACGATACACCGTCATCTTTGACGAATAGGTAACCTCTGCAATTTTTTGAATTGTCTCTAAGCGCACATTGGGCAATGAATCAATATAGTCTCTAAATACCATATTTGATAAATATTTAATGGTTTATAATTAGTTATCTTCTTGTTTTTCGTAAATTAGCCCTGTTATTATCAGTAACACAGTGCAAATATGCAATTATAATTTCATATATAAACAATAATATGCAATTATAATTTCATATTTAACTCTTATTAAAACAAGGGTAAATATGGAATTTAAGGACAGATTAAGATATTTAATTGAAAACGTGAAAGTTAACAACAAAGATGTTAGCACTTATCGCATTGGAAAAGAAACTCCGATATCGCGAGTTTCTTATGAAAACTATATGTCTGGGAAACAAGTACCGACAATAGATAAAGCAATTATAATTGCACAGTATTTTGATATATCTATAAATTGGCTTTTACTGGGAGAAGGAGTACCCAAAGAAATTTGTGATAGCGAACTTCTCACCCACTTAAAAGAAGAACTTAGAATCGTAAGAGAGGAAAACAAATCACTATATCGCGAGATTGGAAGATTAGAAGAACAACTCAAAGAAGTTAAAAAAGATGCCCCAGAGGAAAGCAATGTCAAATGTGCTATTGCAAGCGGATCAGACTTGCAGGAATAGAGTACATAATCCCCAAATATTAAATACAGAACAATGAGTATAACAGCTTTCTACCGGGACGAAATTGGGACGTAAGAATGAAAAAACATAGAATTTCAATATTTCCATTTACTAATAATCAGCCTTTTACAAAAGCGGATACGTGCACAATAAGTCGCCTCATTCCGACACAAAAAAGGTCTGATTCTCAAAAGGAGTTAGACCTTTTTTGTTACATTCTCAATCCCCCAAACAACATTATTCTAATCCGATTCTATTATGCTTGACATCATACTGATCATATTAGGAAGTCTATGCCTCATAGTAGGCTTATTGGGATGTATCCTCCCTATAATTCCCGGACCGCCCATTTCATACGCCGGTTTGTTATTACTCCATATTACAGATAAGGCGCAATTTTCTACATCGCAATTACTGATTTGGTTATTTCTGGTAGTGATAGTGCAAGTATTGGACTACTTCACTCCCATGATTGGAAGCAAATACAGCGGAGGAAGTAAATGGGGCAGTTGGGGCTGCCTGATAGGTTCAATCGTCGGAATCATCTTTCTCGGTCCGTGGGGAATTGTTATCGGTCCCTTTGGAGGAGCTTTCATCGGAGAACTCTTGGGAGACAGAAGTGCAAGGGATGCCCTAAAATCAGGTATTGGAGCACTGATTGGTTTTCTGGTAGGGACAGTGTTTAAGGTAGTAGTTTGTGGATACTTCGTGTGGTGTTTCGTAAAGGCATTGATATAATTTCACCACAGAGTGACACAGAGTCCCACAGAGTTTAATTTGAAATCAGAACTCTGTGGGACTCTGTGTCACTCTGTGGTGATTATACTATTATCGTTGTAATGTAATTCCCATTAACCCAATCACCACATCATTAGAAAGAGTTTCAAGAACGAGGTGGGAAAGTTTCTTATCAGGATTCAAGGGCATTTCAAGCAATATGGCAGCACCACCATCCAATTCACGGGAGGCACCTGGAAAGCCTAATTCTTCTCCAAAGTTATTGCTGATCTCGCCCGTTTTAAGACGCAGGCGATAAAGTGCCGGAGCATGTCGGTTGAAAGCCAGACCATCTTCAAAGAAAATATGCTCAATGGGCGCCCAGTTATCGGGATTACGCAAAGCCATCTTATCGCAAGTACCATCTTTGTAATAAACACGGATCAGCCCATTGTCAATATGGCACTGCATGTGATTGGTGCTACCTGCCATGAGTAAATAGGCACGGGATGCCTTTCCTTTGAGAGAGACCGTCAAACTATCCGGATAATTATCCCACAAGGATGTGAAAGCTATATTTGGGCCCTCAGCAGGAGTACGGAAAGGAACTCCCAGCTTAGTATTCAACACTCCCTTCTGAACGGAAGAGCGAAGTCCGGAATCATCAATATCCACCGTATGCAAAGGATGGCACCATTCACCGATACCTTGCTTGGGTATCTGCAAAGTGGTATATGGAGACCGAGGTGAAAGATACTCATTACGGAATATATCTGTAACGGCAGAATTGAATTGTTCATCCATCACAACCGGTTCACACTTAGAAGAATTGACTTTAGCGAAGGCGGAGAACTGAGTAGAATCATCCTTATCTGCGGACAGCGGATTATCTACAGGAACCCACCATTTCATATCCCCTTGTTGCATCGGAACAAAACATACAGGAGCTTCAGCTGAAACAGCTTCTATCTGAGACTTTGTCGGACTACCAAGCACTTCCCCGCCCCATTCAATGTTAATTTCCACTTTCTCATCCGAGGAAGCAGGGACAACGACGGAAAGTACCGGACGGCTGATGGAGTTCTCTACCAATGTCCATGTTGCAGGCTTTCCATTGACTGTAAGCTTCGCCACTTCCGAGTGCTGAGCCGGAAACTGAAGTTCCAATGTACGTACCGCAGGTAATCGGTGGATGATTGCATAGGATGTTGCAGTTTCATTAGTATGCTTAAAGTCAAAATCAATATCCGGAGTATGCAGGGATGCAAAAGGCCAGGAGGAGGGTAAGCCGGGTTTCACCAGCAGGCGTCCGTTCATGGCATCAGGAAGGATACCATAGAGTCCTTGTATCAATACACGGGAAGCTACACCTATAGGATCCCCGAAATCACGGTAACACTCTCCACGAGCAGCATCATAAAAACTGATTTGCCCGAAGTTACCGGGGCTTTCACCCAGATACATGCCATCGAGGACAGAACTCTTGAGCAGATGAAAACCTGCATCCGCACGTCCTGCCTGGAAATAAGCAAGAGCAGTATGCATCACTTCGGCAAAAGCAACATTGTTGATACTCCAGGAATAAGGCAACCAGTTCGTAGTGGAGATAGTAGCATAACCTTCATCTTTCAAACCATCGCCATGAACGGGGATATGCGGTATTTCTCGATCCACATAACTGGTGGCAAGATAAGCTTGGAAAGGATCAGCGATGTCGCTATCCAATGCATGATAAATAGTCCATACACCGGGACTGGTATGCAGACGTTTATGCCCCATGAAATCCTGAAACTCAGCCCAATGTCCACGTTCGGGCATCCAAAGGCGGGCATTCAGAGCTTTCAGTATTCTGTCAGCTTCTTCACGATAGGGTGCAGGGTCTTCTCCAATCTTCTCGGCAATCATAGCTGCGAGGCGATTGGAACGATAGTTATAGGCAGAAGAATGAGTGACCGCACCACTATTATAATAAAGGGCATCACTTGCCCAGATGCAGGCATAGGCATCATAAAGTCCGTCATTATCGGGATCATAGTTTCGTTTTTCCCAGGCAAGGTGACGGGTCAGGACAGGCCACATACGGCGGGCGTATTCCAAATCACCGGTCCAGTTGAAATGCCACAAGAGTTCATCAATATAACAAAGATTCATGTCATAATGATGCATCTGATCGTTCCGACGGGGGTTACGGCAGATATAACCGTTACTATATTGGGGTGTTCTCCACTTCTTTTCGGAACGTGCCAAAGCAAGAGTTGAATCCTGTGCAGGGTGTGGAATCGTGTTCGGCACTTCTGTCACCTGACTGGCGGCATAAGCATTGAAGTGCGTACGGGCACGGTCGTGCCAACCTAAGGCATCACCGGTATAAGCAGCACGCCAGCCACTGAGAGGCATACGCCAGCCAATAGCACCATGCAACCAGACTTCACCATCCCAAATACCATCGGCAGCTACGGCAAGGGCACCACCCAGAGTATTAAAGTATGGATCGGGGGTTGTGATCCTAATACGTGAGGTAAGATCGGCACGGGCTTGTTCAGACTTATTATAAAGGGCAATGCCTTCTTCCTGTGAAGGTACTACCAAGGAATAGTCACGTACAAGTACATAAACATCCTGCCGGTCGAAAAGGGAGATACCCAATGATTGTAATTGTTGAGGTTGCTCGGGTGCATCAAAACAACCGGGAGGATCGGCCCCCATATCACCGTTACGACTCAATCTGTTCAGGCGGATTTCACTCAACATAGGGCGCAAAACCGCGCCTACAGGCATATTTACGGGGGTAATCTTCCAAATGGCAGCATCCTCATCCGGCAAAGCAAGAGCAGAGATTTGCAGCTCAGCATCTGTTCCCCAGGAGGGGTGCTTCAGACGATAGGAACGCCGTCCGGGAGTGTAACGAGACTCACACCAAGCGGTTTCTTCCAATGGAGTCACTGAACTATCAGCCAGTACGAGATGGAAATGTATATTCTTACTGTTGCGCTTTTCGTAGACAGCAAAAATAGGACGGTCACTCGTTTCCAGGCGGAAAGCGGTATGGCTGCCATAAAGGGCACGAGTATAGCGGTTCTTTCCATTGACACTTACAAAATCTTCACCGTCCGGGCGATATTGCAGGGTACGGGCAGCACCCCGCTTATGATCATTGTAAGAGGTGGATTCGATGCGGTCGCCGGCACTTTGCGGTTTATTACCGGTGGTATATTGCGCATAGGCGAAAGCTGGCAGCAAAGAGATGAGGATATAAAAAAATAGTTGTTTCATTACTTTTCGGTTATGAATATAATTTTAGGCGCGGATTACACGGATTCTTTTCCTGTAATATAGTGCGATAGCGCAGCCATTAATCCGTGTAATCCGCGTAATCCGCGCCTAAATCATTATCAGCATTTAGTTCATTACTGTACCGTTACGGCATCGGTTTCAAACCTTCCCAACGGACATCCCATGTTCCGTCCTGCGGGAAGCCCGGGTTCTTCACCTGGCAGCCATCCCAACCGGCACACATTAATGCTACAGCAGTCAGCAAGCCTCCATTACCGGGCAGGTAACAGCGCAGACGACCATCCTGGTAGTTATGTCCGTTCTGCAAATACGTATTCGTGCGCTTATCCATCAGCAAGGCACCGACAGCTTTTTCCGGCTCGCCCAGACGAGTGGCATTCATGGCAGTCATCGGATAATCCCATCCCCAGGTCTTACCCCAGTTCCAGTTGTCCCACACCCAGTGCAGGGTATTCTTCATGTAGTCGTCACGAATGAGTTTATTCATCGGAAGAATACCTACAGACCCCAATACAGCCATGTGATCGCTGGTAAAACGAATATCTTTGTATGTATCAACAGCATCTTCAGAAGCAAGGTAAAGATGATCCTCATTATAGGCAAGCGGAGAAAGTTTATCAATCATCTCATCCCACTCCAGATTACGCTTCTCTCCGGCACGCTCGCGCCATTTCTGCGCAGTCTGCATGGCAAAGTGCCAGTAAGACAATTCGAAAGGCGGGTTGATGGTAGTAGCTGCACGCAGCGTCTCTTGTGCAGGAATAGCTCCCTTCAGAATGAAACGTCCGTGAAACTCATCATAAGTTGCAAAAGCATACATGAACTCGGCAGTTTCCTGCACCAGACGATTGTATTTCTTAATCACTTCATCCGAAGGATTGGCACGGTAGACAAGTTCTGCCAGATAGATAAAGTGCGGTTGTTGCCAGATCAGGAAAGAACCTACATTCGAGGGAGCTTCCGTACCACTGGGATCGGTCATTTTCATCCAGCGTACGCCGGGGAACCCTTGACGACGTGCTATTTCACGAGCAACAGGCTCTACAGTTTCGTACCAGCCCAGTGTACGGTCCAGCAGATTGGCATGTCCCCAAAGAGGTTGCCATGCCTGATGCCACCAAATCATTTCGAGATGGAATTTACCAAACCAGGAGTTATAAGTCAAACCTGTTTCCTGCGGAGGTACACTTCCAGCCGACTGGATAGCAAGCAGATATTGACTCAACAACACGCGACGTTCCAATTCTTTGGCACGCGGATCCGTGCAATGAGAGAAGTCAACGGCAGCACCATTCTTCCAGAAATCCGTCCAGTATGTAGCACTGGCGGCAGCAGTTTCGGTGAAAGCGGGCAATGCTTTGTCATCGGCATAGACAGCAGGTTCACTTTCGAATACGGTTCCCTGAAAATTCGGTGTAAACAGGCAGGAAAAGGCCAGCATATCTTCTTCAGGAGTCAGTACGAAATAGTTCTTCGACTTCTCAGCCAGATTCGCCTTGCCTTCCCAACGAAGGGTTACGTAATAAGTTGTTTCGTCAAGTACACGCTTCAACAAAGCACTTTGAGCATCCTGGCGAACGATAGTTGTGGAATGTTTGTCGTTCGCATTCCAATTGCAGGCATCATCGGCATGTCCGCCTGTAGGATAAGGAAAACGCAAATTAACCCCCGCATGCGCACGACTGGTAACACAAGCAGAAATCATATCCTGGTTAGGATGGCAGACTGTCTGCACATCGAAAGCATTGCCATTCAACATGAAGTGGCTGGTGATTTCACCTTTCCACATATTCAGTGTCTGCTGAATCTCAGTAATATCAGAAGCTTTCACTCCCTCGCCCAGTTCGAGGCCTATAATGCCCAGATGCAGGCGATGCGGATTCACACGAAACCAATCGGAAGATTCTTTCTGACGGCCCGGTTCCTTGAACTGGCAGGCATAGAGTTCTTCGTGACCACGACCGAAGTCAAATGATTTCAGTGTTTCCTCATGCTTATATCCTTTAGGATTGGCAAATGAATGCCAACCCCACTGGCTCTGTGTGCCCAAGGGTACACCTTTACTATACATGGCCGGAAATGTCTGCAAACCGGTAGCATCTACCGTGAACGCAAATTCACCGTTGCCGACACTAAGCGAAGCCAACGAATCGAATGAGGATACTTGGGGATTGTTACGGGCCACCAATGCTTCACGGTCTATCGGAGCTTGTTTCTCCGAACCACAAGCCGTCAGCACGAAAGCGGCGAGAAGGGAATGAAATACTTTTTTCATGGTATTCTTTATAACAGATAGTTAGATTAATAGCTGGGACAAAAATAGCAGTTCCCGGTAAAGCAGGCGGTGCAGGGTTTGACGGAAATGATAAGGAAAATGATAATTTACCAGCGTAGCGCTGGAGCAAGGTTCTCCTTCGGCGTGCAAGTAATCTTTCAGACACGGATGACACGGATGACGCGGATTCTTTTTTCCTTCGGTGTGATATGCCGGTATGTATAGCGCAGCTTTAAAAATCCGCGTCATCCGTGTCATCCGCGTCTAAAAGATTAAAGTCCGCGTTCGTCCGCCTTATCCGCGTAGTCCGCGTACCCATTCCCTCGCCGGTAAATTATCATTTATCTGAAATCAAACATCAAATTCAATCTCAATCCCTCATCCCCCTTCTTGATACGGATTATTCCCGGTTGGCTCTGTGGTCCGTGCTGACTAATGGGTTTGAAGCAACGGATAGCTGGTATATCGAGCAGGAAGGAAATATCTCCGGCAGGGAAGTCGGGCATGGTGTTCAGGCCATCCTGACGTCCGTGAGGTTCTTCGGGGGTAAATACTCGCAGGAATATCCCGTCACTCGCCGCATAAACCGTAAATGGAGCGGTAGAACTTTGCAAAGTTGCCCAGTAAAGATTAGCATGATAGCCCTTGAACTCCGGATAAACCAGACGTTCGGTACTTTCACCGGTGATTGTATTATTATAATCTTTCTGCCAAACACCATAATTTGCCCCCGGAATACGATTCTTCCATACACGATATGGACCGCGTCCCATCCAACGCATACCGGAACACTCGGACTCAGGATAAGAGAAAGTAAGGCCAAGATTCAGCACTTCCGTGTCAGTGAAAGCATCGTCGAAGCCACCACCACCGGAAGCTCGGTTCAGCAACACAGCATCCATCGAGAGCAATCCGTCCGGCGTCAGACGCCAAACAATAGAGTCCGCCGCACCACGATAACGGGCACAAAGAACCGCATCTCCATTTTCCGTACGAGCAGACAGATCTGCCAACACCATCTTCATCCCAACAGTAACAGGGCCATCTTTCAGCGGGATGATTCGTCCGTCAGCATTCCTCGTCACAGAAGTGATAGTGGCATCACTCTTTCGGAAAGAGACAGTGACGGCAGAAGAACGCAACGTAATCAGAGTATCTGTTTCCTCAACACGGCAATTACTTGCAGCCGCACTTTGCGAACCGGACGGATGAGCATCTGCCCTCTTCGGCTGTAACTCACCTTTCAGATAGTCTTTCGCGTAATGTATCGGGAATGTACGTGTACAGACACTCTCGCCATCTGCTCCATAAGCTTCAAGTTCCAGAATATCTCCGTTGAAGAAATTATCCGGCAGATTCATGCGTGCAAACCCCGTTTCTCCGGGAACCAATGACGGTAACTGCACCATTCCACTGTCCAGCACCTGACGCCATGCCCGTGCACCTCCGTCAGCTACTGTCACAACTTCCCCTTCTCCATCACCATTCAGTGGTGACGTGCAATGAAGCACGCGCCAGCGCATGGAGCATGCACCCAGGTTTGTAAACAGATATCTGTTCGATACCCGGAAATCCCCACGGAACGAAGGAGTAATCATCAACGGTTCTATATGTATTGGCGACCAGACTTCACGAACTGAATAATAACTGCCCTCTTTTTCCCGGAAAGGCCCCAGAATACCATCCGGTGCATTATAATCTTCACTGTCCAGTGCCCCGCCGCGATCCGAACGACGCACCGCCTCATCACTATATGCCCACATGAAACCTCCGGCAAAGAGCGGATGAGCGGTGTAGCGTGCCCAGAAATCTTCCAGTCCGGCACCATGTCCCTGGTCGTACTGGCCGTGCATGAACTCGGCAGGCATAAAGACTTTATAGCCATTGGTGAAACGGGCCACTCCTGTGAGATAAGCGGGATAGTGATGGGTATCCAGTTCGTCAAAGTCCGCCCAGGGATGGATGACATGACGTTTCTGGGGATCGTATGTACGGAACAGGCTGTCGACGGCAGTATTCCATCCGCCTTCGTTGCCATTGCTCCACAACACGATACACGGATGGTTTACATCGCGCGTCAGCATTTCGCGGACAAGCCGGGTACCCGTCGGAGTATCGTAAGCATTCTGCCAGCCTGCCAGTTCATCAATATAAAGCAAGCCCAACGAGTCGCAGGCATCCAGGAAATGTTCATCAGGCGGATAATGGGAACGGACGGCGTTCATATTCATTTCTTTGATGAGCTTCACGTCCTGTATGCTAAGTTCTTTATTCGTGGTTCGTCCACCATCGGGATGGAAAGAGTGGCGATTGATTCCCTTCATAACCAGCTTCGTACCGTTCAGGTAGAGCCCGTCGCGGGGACGGAAATCAATGGTGCGGAAACCGATGCGGGTATCCACAAAGTGACGTGGATTCGTATTCTTATCACACAAATACACTCTAAGTTGATAAAGGTTGGGAGATTCCGGAGTCCACGGGCAAATATCTTCCCAACGGCTTGTGGAGTGCAACGTAGATGCGCCTTCCTTAAATTGAACAAATACGACTGTCGTTTCTTCGAACAATGTATCCTTTTTCTGCAAAGGTTCTACCTCTATTCCCAGGTACCCTTCCTCAGTAACCCCTTTCAAATACACATCCAGTTTCAGTGTGCCATCCGCCTGCGCGTCCACAGCCAGACGCTCTATATGTGTTGCCGGTTTTGCTTCCAGCCATACCGGGCGGTATATTCCACCGAACAGCCACCAGTCCGCTTTACGTTCGGCGACATTCACTGTACGGTTGTCGGAATGTTTCTTCACCCGTACTTCTATTTGGTTGGAACTTCCGTATTTCAGCAATTCCGTTACGTCATAAGAGAAGCGATAGAAACCGCCCTGATGCACCGGTCCCGCCGATTGCCCGTTGACTAAAACCTCGGTATCGGTCATTACACCGTCAAACCAGAGACGTATGTTCTGTCCCTGCCAGTTGCGGGGTACGCGGAAAGAACGTTTGTATGTGCCTTCTTCCATCGAAGGGTTCTTCACGCCCGGCTTTTTATACCAGCGGCCGTAGGTGTATTCGCCGAAGCCTTGCAATTCCCATTGCGAGGGGACTTCTATTTTACTCCAGCGTCCACTGTTCCGGCCTTCGGAGACGCGGAATTGCCAGGTCACCGTACTGCCCAGCCCGGTGCCGGAAAGATATTGGCGTTCTGTTTCCTGGGCTTGTACAACCCAAGTGGTCAATAAGAAAAGGAGGATTCCGAGAAAGTGCTTTCTGCTCATAGTATTTGGCTTTATTATTCGATTTTACAAAGAAAGACATTCTCAGGCAAACAGGAAATAAGCAGAATGATTTTCTGGCTGTACAAAATGACAGGAAGAGAACGACTAACCATTTAGACTCTTGTGCCCACCAATAAAAAATATAACTTAGTTTTTTCCCTACGTCCTTACTTCATCCACTTTACCAGTACTTGAATTACTCTTATTGTAAAGTATAACCAAGTTATATGGGGGTATGTCACACTGATAAGTATAACCACTCTCGTTGAATGTTTTAGTAGTGGTATAATAATTCGTCTGTGCATGCAAATATGCCACATAGAATAAAATACAGATAGAAACAATTAAAGTTTTCATAAGCAAATTTATATGTACAGACGAATTATTTAAACTAACCACTACTTAGGCTCTTGCGCCCACCAATAAAAGATATAATTCAATTTCTTTCCCACGGTAGTCGGAGTATACCAAATATTTTTTTTGATTTCGGTTTCAATCTTGCGATAAACAGAAACAGGAATGGTGGCAAAAGGATCGGATTTGTGAAATTCAAAGCTTACTTCATCCACTTTACCAGTACTTGAATTTATGTACATAATTATATTGAAATCATGTCCTTTTATCCTTTGCTTCTCACTGGCTGAAAATGCGGAATTAACAATAGAAAAACGTTTTGAACGTGTCCAAGTGTCGCTTTCAAGTAATTTAATACCATCACCAGCCTCATCTTGCACAAAATTTTTGCCTGTATCCTTATAAATAGAATGAACATAGATCCATTTATTACTCTTATTGTAAAGTGTAACCAAGTTATATGGGGGTATGTCACACTGATAAGTATAGCCACTCTCGTTGAATGTTTTAGTAGTGGTATAATAATTCGTCTGTGCATGCAAATATGCCACATAGAATAAAATACAGATAGAAACAATTAAAGTTTTCATAAGCAAATTTATATGTACAGACGAATTATTTAAACTAACCACTACTTAGGCTCTTGCGCCCACCAATAAAAGATATAATTCAATTTCTTTCCCACGGTAGTCGGAGTGTACCAGATATTTTCCTTTATTTCGGTTTCAATCCTACGATAAACAGAAACGGGAATAGTGGCGTAAGGTCTAAAATTTGGAAACTCAAAGCTTACTTCATCAACTTTACCAGTACCTGAATTTATATACATTATTATAGTAAAGTCATGCCCCTTTATTCTCTGTTTCTCACTAGCAGAGAATGCGGAATTGACAATAGAAAAACGTTTAGAACGTGTCCAAGTGTCACTTTCAAGCAGCTTAATGCCATCACCGGCTTCATCTTGCACAAAACTTTTACCTGTATCTTTATAGACCGGATAAATATTTATCCATTTATTGCTCTTATTATAAAGTGAAACAAATCTAGAAGCAGCTACATCGCACTGATAAGTGTAACCGTTCTCATTAAATGTCTTGGTAGTGGTATAATAATTCGTCTGTGCATGCAAATATGTTACACAAAACAGCATGCTAATAATAATAGTTTTCACCTAATTATCGTATATTTACAAGCGTTTCAAAGCACTTAATTTTTCCTACCACTGAAGCATCTCCCTCTTTAATTATCCTAATAGATAATTTAGTTGTTACAACTATACTTTTTGCATTCAACCACTTTTCTTTATTCTTTAGAGTAATGCCAAAACATTTTTCTTCATTTGGATTCATCCAACTCATAGAACGATATTTCTTTAAAGTATCTGCTTTTTCATCATATTCCCACATCAAAAACATCGCGTCATCAGAAAAAGGACTTTGCGGGCTTTCCCTAATGTAAATAATACTACCATCAAACTCATTCGTGCCAATACGACCATTAAATAGTCCAAATGATTTGCTGCTACTTTCGTTTTTTACTTTTATAAGTAAAAACTGTTTCTCTTTTAAATAAGACACATCCACCTTTAATTCATTTTGAGATAAACACAAAGTAGAAAATGTGAACGAAATTAATATGCAAATAATATATTTCATAATCTATAATTTATTTATATTCTTCTATTGCTATTTTATATTTTTGTTGATGTAACCACAACCCATACTCTCTTTCAATGCTATATGAATCCGTAACATTTTTAACTGTTTCAATTTCATTTGTATAGGCATTAATATCATTTAAATAATACTCCGGAGGCAAAGTAGTAGCAACCATAAGTTCTGTATATTTAATATATTCATCCAAACTCGTTCCACTAGAGTGTGAGGAGTTGTATTCTTCTATATGTAATGCTCTTAAATAATTCATCAAATTATCAGGAGGAGTATCAAAATATCTTATACTATTTAAATTTTGCAACTTAGAATCCCAATCTGTTTCACTATTTACATCGTTGCGTATATGATAGATTTCATGATAGATGTTAGAGCAAATATTATTATCATCCCAAAACATGTGTTTTTCATATTCTGATTTCATTTATTTTGTCGGAACAAAGGTAGAACATTATTTACAGACAAATATGCCCTTACAAAATTGAGACGCAAGCATCAAATTCGTAACTAACTATATAGCAACCAATTAGTATTTTATAGACAGGAATAAATACTCTTTTTATAATAATTATTACTCTAAATTCTATAGTTCAGCATCACTTTTGTAAAACCATAAGAAAACACAACTCTCATTAGCATACAGCTATTCGGTTGTTTTTTCACTTGCAAGCTACACTAAATGCAGATACTTTGCATTACGGAAAAGTAATGAATTTGCTCACCACAGATTAACACAGATTCTCACAGAGTTTAATTAATTAAAAATCAGAGAAATAAAATTCTGTGGAAATCTGTGTTAATCTGTGGTGAATTGATTCATAACCCGTACAAAAATGCACAAAACATAACCAATAGAAATTTAACTCATATTCTAGATATTAGCTATATACATCGGACGCACAGCATCTATATATCGAACATGTCGCATCTATATATCGGACATGCAGTATCTATATATCCAATACCACCGATATATAGATGCTAAAAGAGCGGGATGAAAGAAAAGTGTTCAGCCTTTCTAATACAGATGTTCCTATATCCTCGAAAAACAGTTCTCCAAATGCCACACTTAAACGTATGAAATGCCACATCTGAGTGCCTTAAATACCACACTTGAAGAAGTGCGAAGTATGGCATTCCGGACGTTTAAGTGTGGCATTCTGGTTACTGAGATGTGGCATTCCGGTTACTTATATATCAAAGCCCCCTTAAATAAAAGTTGATGTGATTTACTCTCACTACTCTCACTTTTGAAATAAGCAGTTGATAAACAAAATATTAAGTGTGAGTGAGAGTAAATTTTGGGCGTGGGGGGTAAGTTCCCTACCCTCACGCTCAAAATTTTATTCCTACAGATTAACTTGCTATAACACAATAAGATATTCCGCATTTGGCGTAGATGCCGTATAGGCCCGTAATCCGGTATTTTTAGCTTTTTTCCCCCGCATAAACGGCGGTATGTAGCCCTTTCCAAGGATTATTCTCCTAATAAATGTATCGTTTCTGTAGAGTTCATGGGGGAGGGAGGCTATCCGCGTAATCCCTATTCATCCTGTCAACCACGAGGTTCATGCAGTGTAAGAAAACCGAAAAATCTGCAGTTTCTCCTTTTACAGGAAGTTAGGAGTTTGCTGACAAGAAGTTAACTTCCTGTCGACAAACTCCCAACTTCTTGTCGACAAGAAATTGGGAGTCTGTAACATATTGATAATCAGCAATGAATTTCCTTGTGTAAAAAGAGTATTCGTGTGCATATATTACTCACTTTTACATGAATCGGACTTGCCTGAAATTACATTGCTTGTTGTAGATAAGAACAAGCAATGTAATCATTCATTGCATTGCTTATTCTGGATCATAACACCGCTTGTTTTCAGATGTTATTCAATAAGTATTTTTTCTTCCTGCAGTCTTTCAGTTTTTTCCAAACGCCCTGTTCATCGGCATTTCAGCTGAAAGATACCTGAAACTACTATAAGGCGGGAAGTTTCAGCCGTAACGTCGATGAACAGGGGATTCCGTGAGGCCTGAAAGAACGGAAAGAGCTTTTTACGGAAAAATAGTGGATGCAGAGTGATAGTTCATAACAGGTACAGAAATGAGTCAAATGGTCAAGTAATGCTATCTTAATTCTCCTCCAACTGGAGGAGGGGAATTGAGATACTCTATTTACTTAATATTGGAATTATCATTTAGCTCATAACCGAAAAGAAATACCAAAAACTATCCGATATATATCGCTGGAAAAACAACTATACTTCGCTAAAAAGAGAGGATACACGGGAGTTAAGCTGCCGAACCGGCACTTTTATCTCTTTCCTTTACGACTGTTAGGGAAAAATGTAGTATCTATTTATTCTTTCCACCGTGGTGGAAAGAATAAACCTTTGCAGAAAAATACGCTAATCTTCCACAGAAAGGAACTTAGGAGATGCCGGTCTCCGTTTTATCTTCTTACGTATCCACAGGTAATATCCGGTCAGCGGAAGACTTGCGCCTATCAATGCTGCAACGAAAGTCAGTATCCGCGTCAGCATACCGCCCCAACTGCCCACATGCACGGAGTAAATCCAGCCACGGATTTTGCCGGAGTTATCCAGGTCCTTATAGAGAGTAGTTTCGGTAATCTCGCCATTACGGGGATTGAACTTATAACGGTCTGTTCCCCGTTGGTTACCGAAACGGGGGACAGCAACACTGGCAGAACCGTCGGAAACACTAATCTGCTTGTAGTCTGGATTTGCCTCGGCCAACTGTTCATATACCTGTTGCCAATTAGTATAAGGAGAATACCTGTGTGCGCCACGGCCTTCCCTACCCTCCGGTTTACCCTCCCGCTTACCGCCTTTGGCAGTCGAATTGGCCGCCGCGTTGCCGTGCCCCATACTGGGCTGCACTTCCACGCCAAAGGTTTTATAAAATCCTGTCCTGTACCACTGGAAAGACCACGTCAATCCTGTAAGAGCCATAGCTAGCAAGAATACAAGTGCATACATTCCGCCCGCCACATGCAAATCGTACCAAAAACGACGCCAACCTTTATTCGCTACAATCTTCAGACTGTTCTTCAATGCCTTGCGCGTACGCGGCCACCAGACGACTACACCTGATATCAGTACAAACACGAACATCAACGTACTGGTGCCGACAATCATCTTCCCCCAGAAGATGCCGCCATCCTGCTTCATGCTGTCCAGCAACCAACGGTGCATCCGGAACATAAAGTTGAAAAAGGGCGCCCGTTCATACTTCCCCGTAATCTCACCCGTATACTGATCCACATACATAGATGCACGACGAGGTTTGGAAAGCGTGACTTGGTAAGCCCGTTCAGGATCAGACGAAATATTAACGCCGGTCACTGACACGCTATCGGGCAAGGTTGCCGCCACTTTAGTCATCAATTGCTCCATGGGTAGCGGAGCAGCCTCAACCTTTTTCACAAAGTAGAGCTCACGATGGCAAAGTTCCATCACCTCTTTCTCGAATACCAGTGCTGCACCCGAAAAGCAGATCAACGTAATCAGTATCCCGAAAGGAACGGAAAGCCACAAGTGTATATTACGGAATATCTTTCTCATTATGTCAATTTATGAAGTTCGTAAAAAAGAGCCTGGCCGGCACATACCAGCAGGCTCTTTATCCCTAATTATAATCAATGAATGTTTTGCGCTTATTTAGTAGGTGTCAACCGGCCCACACCGCTGATCTGAGTAGCTTCAATGGTAACTCCCTTCGTTGCAGTGACGCTCGACGGATTGATCTTGTAGATGGCAGGATAACCCTCGGTTGTCGTTACAGTCAGATAAACATTGCCATTTTCGGTATAAGGCGCGTTGCCGAAACCGGAAATCAAATTAGTCTCAGGCAAGCCGGTTACATAAGTCAGCTTCTTGTCGCCTGCCTTGAAGATGGCCAGTTGATTCGCAGTAAAATCTTCTTCAGTCAAAGGGCGGTCATACATCAACATCAGGAAGTAGTCACCCGTAATGTGCCAGCAACGGAGGAAAGATTTTCCGCCACTTTGAGCTTCCAGATCACAATAGTAATCATCAAAGTCTTCCGTGCCGTTAGGAATACGTACTACACCGGCAGGCAAAGTAGTCTGTTGGCGCACATCATCCATCGTCTTTGCAAAACTGGGAGAGAAAACGTAGATATCACCGTTGTCTGCTTCCCAGATTGTCTGGTAATACTGAGATTTATTGCGTCCGCAAGCATAGCTGATTTTATCTGTACTGATCAGTTTCTTGCTGGTAAGAGTCTCATCATCGAAGATAGCTACCCAACATTCATTCGGATATTGCGTCCATTGCAACTCTCCTTTTTTATAGCTGCTACTGTTTGAGCCACCGTCTTCCTTTTTTATCAGGTCTTGATTACCCGGTAACACCCATTCGCCATTATTATACGCTGCGCCATACTGGCTCAGCCCCATCGGAACAGCTGCGCTATAAATCTTGTTGCCGTGTTGCAAAATACCAGCCAGCGTCACAAACTCACCATTTCCCAGGAAATTCTCTGAGAGATAGGCCTTATTTTGAGTGTCATTGGTCTTATAAGTTTCGGCCTCTACATCCAGATAAGAAAGCAGGAATGTTTTAGGTAAGTAACCGTTATCATCGGCATACCCCGTATATCCGTCACCTGTAGAAGAAGTGATGATATATCCCCCGTAAATACCATAGCTGGTGAACCGCTTCACTGCATACTCGCCCGACCGTGCCACCATTTCATAATTTGAGTTCATGACGAATGAACGGGTAGTACCGGCATTACCTTGATTGTAGGTCAAACCATACAGATATTGATCTTTATAAAATATCCACTGTGACGCACCGTCATTCACAAGGCCATTGTTTATGGCGGAAACCGTTCCTTTATCCAATGTTTCGGAAGTCAGCAGAACGTTCGTAGTATTTCCCGAAGCTGTCACTGAGGATGCTATCACATACTCACCTCTACCTTCGGTGCCACCACCAAGGCTCGGCTCATTGTCAGTACATGCAGTCAGCGCCAGTCCGGTTATTGCTGTTGCAAAAAATCCAGTCAAAAAGTTATTCTTCTTCATCTTACTTTTACCTTTAATTTTAATCTAAACTATATAATCTATGAATCTTTAATTACCAAAATACACACGCACTTTCCCGTAGAATGCCCGCCCGGGCTTCTGAAGACTGAAGTTGTCATACAGTTTCTCGTTCGTAAAATTGCGGCACTCAAACGACAAATTATACCGTCCGTTGCGCAGACTATAAGAAAGCGCCAGATTGTGCGAGAACTGATTAGGCACCACATAATCGTTCTTATTCGATCCGATATTAGATGAATAATAAGTAAAGCTATGCAGATACTGGTTGTCATAGGAAACCGTCAGCGTATTACCTTTCTTCCAAAGGTTGCGCCAATAGAACGTCACATCCGAATCGGCAAACATATACGGCAGATTGGGCATACGCTCTTTATAGGCAAGATTGGCCGCACTGCTGGAGATCGAGGTCTTCATGTTGTCACGCACGTTCATCTGCGTAAAGTTTCCTCCAACACTCAGCCATCTTCCGAAACCATATCGGGCGGAAACATTAAAGCCTTTCGTCAACACCTTACCATAATTTATATAAGTAGCAGCTGATTTACCTCCACTCAGGTCGGCAATGTTACGCTGAATATAGTCTTTTGTATTACGGTATATCAAGCCTCCTTCCACATATACGGAGTGTTTCCCGAATGTCCGGGTATAGCTGAGGTTAAGGTTCAGGTTGTCGCTATTCTCAGGCTTGATGCCGATATCTCCCATTTCCAGGTCTTCATCACCGAACATTTCTTCAATAGTAGGCAGTCGATAGGCTTTCTCATAGGACAATTTGGCCTGAAGGCCGAGCAATATGAAATAGGTTCCGGCTGCACCATAACCCATGGAACTCACATCGCGAGTAGTGCGCACATACTCACTCTGATTACTGGATGTAGCCATCGGCCCTCCTACAAACTGGTGGTAATATTTGCCGAATACGGAGAAGTTCCAGTTTTCAGACGGCATCAGGCGATAGGACAGGCCGGAAATATTCTTGCGTGTTTCCTTGGCGATAGCCTCTTTTTGCTCTTCCTTGGCAAGCAGCGAGGTGTTAGAACGGTGGAAAGCATTCAATACATGATTGAAAGTCAGCATCTGTACCCTATTGATGCGGTAGTTCACAGTCAGCGTACCATTCCAATTGTTATTGTCCGCCCGTGAATATTGATAAGACTGTTCACCGGGAGAGTTCATCAGCGCCTTCTGCCCATACCAATTGTACTTGTATGAGGCAGTATCCACATTAGTGGTTTCATTCTTATTGTAATTGACGGTCAGTGCCACATCCAGACCTTTGGTGAGCAGGTCACGCTTGCTATATTCCAATGAAGGCATCAGTGAATGACCTTTACGATGCTTCTGACCGTATACGATTTCCTGACGGACACCGGTCTGTATATCCTTATACATGTGCGAATAGGTGAAACCCAGCAACAGACGATCCGCCCACTCCTTATCTACAAAACCAATCTTTCCGATAATGGCTTCGTTATGGTACGTATCGTTGAAGCGCTTTACACGTACCTTCTTATCCCTGTCAATTCTGCCGGTTTCGAAATCTTCTACCGGTGCCTCTACATGATAGTCGTTATCCGAATAATTCTGGAAAGCATTGATTTCATAAGTAAAACCATTCTTGAAGGTTTGTCCGAAGTTGACGTATGATTTATGTGTATTAAATGAGCCATAAGAATAGGAGGCATCCAGAAACCAGCGGCGACGTTTCTTGTTAGTTACAATATTGATGACCCCACCGATAGCATCGGTACCGAATCCCACAGGTACCACTCCTTTATAGACCTCAATCCGGTCGGCAAAGTTCACAGGAATATTGTTCAGTCCGAAAGAATTTCCTACGCCTTCCTGCGGTACACCGTCAATGAATACTTTAACGTGCTTTCCACTGAATCCATCCAGCATGAGTTGCATATCCGAACCCACACCACCCGATTCACGAAGTTTCATACCCGGTGCCTTGGTTAAGGCGTCACTCAGATTCTTAGTAGTGTTCTGTAACTCTTTCGTATCGACAGCCACTGCATTAAAGGCTGATCTCTTCAAACGGGTCACCCCTGTAGAAACAATGGTCACTTCGTCCAACTGCTGTGTCTCGGGAGTAATCGTGAGATTCTGTTTCACCCGCTCCCCTGCAATCAGCTTCACTTGTTTCTCCACTGTCTTATAGCCGATGGCAGACACGATCAATGTATAGTTACCGGCGGGTGCTTTTATATGGTAAATACCTTCCTGATTGGTAGTTCCACCATAACTGGTACCCTTCAGATAGACAGTCGCAAAATCAACGATTTCCTTCTCAGTAGACAGTATCTTACCGGAGATCATTGCTTTGTCTTGTGAAAAGACAGATAATGAGGAAATTAACAAGACAACGAGAACGGAGAGTTTTATTATATTTGCTTTCAATTTACAAAGAGTTTTATACGATTAATAAATCGCTGCAAAGGTCTTTATAAAAGGGAGGCAAAACAATCGCTATATGCAGGTAAATTTCTAATCGGAGTATCAGATAGGAGTATACGCCGCAATCGCTATTAATAGGTATATTGCATTAGCACAAAAGAATCTCATCATAGTTCTTTACAAAAAAAAGAGGCGGCATACTCATAATGAGCATCCACCTCTTCATCCACTAACCTTCATCAGCAGTTCTCAACTTACTGAACTAAACCATTTAGATAAACTTCAACATTGGTATAATTTCCATCTAGCGTATAATCAGATGCATCCAAAGCATTGTGAGGATTTAATCCATGCTTACTTTCCCACACATCAGGCATACCATCCCCGTCACTGTCCTTCAATGCTTTCCCTACTTTCAGAACAGGCCATCCGCCCACATCCTTCTGTGAGTCGATAATACCGTTTGTACCGAATGTGCCAATCCCTTTCTTTACCTGAAGTAAAACTTCACGATCATAGGTATCTTGAGCAAAGCTACACCCCACAGACTCCAGAACCCGTTGATATGCTATGGCAGGCGTATCCTCATTAATAGGCTCACATGGAAAGGGAGAGTCAGTTAGACAGGATGCACACTCTTCACCCGGAGCAGGGATAGCTTCGATAGAGATACCGGAGTTCGGTCCGGCACTCTTATTGCCGGGTATATAACATTTTCCAGGACGATCCGCTACGGCACTATGGTTATCACATGTCACAGCATCATCCCCCTCCATCACGTTGCCGACCACATAATAGCGCCCGGTACCATCTTCCGCCACATCAAGCAGACGATGATGCTGTGAAGCAGGCCCTGGTTTATAATAGTTATTCACCATATTAATCTCGGCATGATGTCCACCTCCATAAGCTGTCTTAAAACCCCAGTTATACACCACGTTATTCCGGTAATCCACCCATTTAGTACCATCCACAGAAGCAAAACGGGGATTACGACTTGCATGATTTGCCAACAGATTGTGATGGAAAGTAGCCTTATACCCTCCCCAAATACCACCAAAGCCATGACTCCCTTTAGTATGTACCGAAGTATTCAGACTATGGGTAACCAAGCACCATTGTACTGTGAGATTCTCAGTCTTATAAATAGAAAGACATTCGTCAATACTCCAACTTACGGAGAGATGGTCAAGAATTACATTTTTCTGTCCATAACGTCCTCCTCCTAAACCATCACTATCCAAATTGTTCAGGTCGCCAACACGTACACGGATATAACGGATAATAACATTGCTTGCATTCACTACCAACGGATAATCTTTCAAACAAATACCATCTCCCGGAGCAGATTGTCCTGCAATAGTAATACTATCATTATTTACACGAAGTGGAGATTTCAGCTCAATGGTACCATCTACAGCAAAGACCACTATACGAGGCCCCATTTGCTCCACCGCATCGCGAAAACTACCTTCACCACTATCATTCAGATTTGTCACAGTCAACACACGCCCACCACGTCCGCCGGTAGTCCATTTCCCATATCCTTCGGCACCCGGGAAGGCTATTTGTTGCGCTCGTATGCAAGAAACCACCCCTAACAAACAGGCTACAAGAATAATCTTTTTCATGATCAATGTATTTTAATCAGGTTATTGTTTCCTCTAATGAACAAATAGAATATTTTTCCTCCCAAAATGATAAGAAAAAGGCGGTGCATCCTAATTATGCGCCCGCCTTCCCCTTTTACCATCAAGAAAAACTTACCTATCAATAAGATGGATGCTGCTGACCGGCAAGCCCCGGATTCACATCGATTATGTTCGTAGTATTAAACGGTAATATTTCTACCATATTCTTCTTCATACCATAGAATACACCAGTCTTACCTGTAATCCATGCATTATTAGAAGAAAGACCTTCAACATCTTCCACACAAAGATTTCCTTTTTGTTTAATGGAATTAATGCTGAACATATTCAGAATTGTATATTCCACTTCTTCCACTTTCTTTGCGTCAGCCGGCACATCTTCGCTCTTAAAATAAACTTTGCCATCAGCCTCAAAGAATTTTCTTTTTATGGCACCTTTGGAACCGGAATTCAACGTATGCATTGTTGTTAGTTCAGTCTCAGAGAGTTCCATATCCACCAAATCCTGTTCAGTTATTGAGATGTAAGGTAAAGCTATTGTCGGATCTGCAAAAGATGGGGTTGAAGCCAACTTATAAGCACGATATACATCAACATTTGCATATCTTCCTTCACGCTTGGCCAATTGAACCAACTTTTCTTTTTCTGTTGTCAGATAATCAACCAATATCCCCCAACGAGCTAAATCGCTCTTGCGCAGTCCCTCATTAGACAATTCCAGTTTGCGTTCCTGTATAATAAAGTTTTTGAATTCTTCATAACCGGAAGGAATTGTACCAACTTTGGAGGCATCATTATTGAATGCACGCAGGCGAACATCTTCCACTGCTTTTTCAGCTTCAGGAGTAGCACCATTATTCAACTCATTCAAAGCCTCAGCATACATCAGCAAGACATCAGAGTAGCGCAATATCGGCCAATTGAAATCACGTTTACTATCAGAAGAACCTCTGACCTTTTTCCAGTTAATACGATATTTTCCCACACCCATACCGGCAAAAGTATTCATTTGATAAGCATTGTTGCCAGTAGATAACTTAAGACCATAATTACAAACAGAAACATCACGCCGCTGGTCGTCTTCTTCAAATTCAAAATAGAAGGTCGGCATAGCTATCATCTGGCTACCGCCTTTTCCTAAACCTTCATTATCCGTACCACTTGTAGGAATACCATTTGTATAACCAGTACGAACATCCTGACCATTAGTACTGTACCAACCGTACTCAAACATAGTTTCATCATTATACTGCTGATTTCCCAAATCTCTGAATATTTGATCATAATCATCCAAGAGTCGATTTTCTCCTTTAGTTATCACAGCTTTACAAGCATCCGCAGCTATTTGATAGAGTTCTTTTATACGAGCCGCATCACTACGTTGTGCAATTTTCAAACTACTCTGATTATAGGGTACTGTATTCAAGTCCCAACGTAAGGAGTAACCGGCAGCGTAAAGAGCTACACGAGCCAAAATTCCATAAGCTGAATTTTTCGTGAAACGCTCGGGGGTAGCAACCATCCCTTCACTTTTCCAAGGGAGCAATTCAATTGCACGTTTCAAATCTCCAATACAATGATCATAAATAGTATCACGACTGACACGCGAAGAAGAGAATGTAGTCAAATCGACTGTAGGTATATTAGTATAAGGTACATCACCATAAAAACGAACTATGTTCCAATATGCATAGGCCCTTATTGCCAAAGCTTCTCCCAGTAGTGCATCCACTTTCTTCTTCTCACCATCACTAACATTCATTTCCGGAAGATTCTTAATACAAACATTAGCATATTCGATGGCCTTATACATATTTGTATAAGTAGAACTCAACATACTGGAAGTATTAGTATAGTCATAGTTGGCCACATTATATTTAGAATTGGACTCCGTAGAGGCGGATTCATCCGTACCCATCAATAATTGATAGCCCAGTTCTTGTGTGTGCAACCATGAATAACCACCCATCACGGTCATCTCCGCTCTTCCTACTGTTTCAAAAACAGTAGAACTATCCGCTTTTGATTCGGAAGGCATATCAAGCCAATCTTCACAGGAAGTGAAAACCAACAACATGGCAGCAGATATACCTAAAATATTCATTATCTTTTTCATATTAATTGTCTAATTTAGAATGTTAAATTTACGCCTACTACCCAACTCTTAGAACGTGGATAAGATGAGTTATCTATACCTGGTGTCAAGGCACTGCTTGATGCAGATACTTCAGGATCATACCCCGTATAGCCAGTAAAAGTATGAATGTTATTTAGAGTACAATATACGCGGGCATTACTGATTTTGGCACGTTGTACTAATTTCTTCGGTAAAGTGTAACCTAAAGTAATAGTATTCAAGCGCAAGTAAGAACCATCTTCCAAATAGTAACTACTACGTTCACTAATAGCTGTTTTGTTATTACCTGAAATATTCCATAAAGCATCACCACTATATTGATGTGGGTTTAGAGCAGCCAAACGTGCTAAATCAGTACTTTCCTTACCTGTTAATGGATCAATCAATGTGAAACGATTCTTCATTTTTTCAAGCGTATTTTGGTTAGCCAAGTACGGACCAATAAAACGCTGCGTACTCATGCTGAACACATCATTGCCTACAACAAAGTTCATGAAAATAGTCAAATCAAATCCTTTGTAAGTAAAGGTATTGTTCCAACCTCCGATAAAATCAGGGGCTGCATTTCCTATTACAGTACGGTCATTAGTTCCCCATACCGGATTTCCATCTGCATCTACTTCACCAGCCGTCGGCCTATATTTAGCATCACCTGGTTTTACATTTTCACGATTAGAACCTTTCAAATAAGGAATACCATCCTTCAAAGTATAGCCACCGTCAGCATTCTGAACAAAATCATCTGTCGTATAGATACCATCATAAATCAAACCAAAAAATTGTCCTAATGGTTTTCCCTCTTCAATCTTGAAACCCATACGAGATTCATATTCTGCTATGAAGTTATCAGTTTCACCATCTCCATAAATATCCAATACCTTTGAACGGTTAAAAGCTATATTGAAA
>ENA-UOJQ01000486-UOJQ01000486.1-human-gut-metagenome-genome-assembly--contig:-P63-NODE-486-length-44657-cov-8.495830_pt1 | contig 44657 bp, 68 predicted proteins | sample MGYA00242352_ERZ723899 | MGnify/ENA metagenome assembly ERZ723899
TGAAGCCTGACCCGGAAACGGCAGATATTGCAAAGCTGATGTTTGAAATGTACTCTCAGCCCGCAACCTCTTTCGGGGACATCGCCCGTTACTTTGCCGACGAGGGTATCCTGATCTACGGCAAGGAAATGACACGGGGCTTTATCTCCCAGCTTTTGAGAAATCCCATTTACGCGCAGGCCGACCTCGATATGTACGAGTTCTTCAAAAGTCAGGGGACGGTGGTAGTCAATGAAGCGACAGATTTTGCCGGAACAAACGGCTGCTATCTCTATCAGGGCCGGGATGTGCAGGAAAGAAAAAACAAGCACCTGAAAGATCAGATACTTGTTCTTGCTCCCAGCGAGGGGCTGGTATCGTCTGATACATGGCTGCGCTGCCGGAAGAAGCTCATGGCGAACAAGACGTTCCAAGGCGGGCGAAAGGCAAAGAACACATGGCTTGCCGGAAAGGTCAAGTGTGGCCGCTGCGGATACGCGCTTATGAGCGTCGGCAATCCGACAGGCGTTCAGTATCTCCGCTGCTCCAAGCGGGCCGACAGTAAAAGCTGTGACGGCTGCGGGACGCTCCGTACACGGGAATTTGAAAGGTTCCTGTACGGCGAAATGGTCAAGAAGCTGTCCGAGTTCCAGACGCTGACGGCAAAGCGGGAAACGGTCAATCCCAAATTGACCGCGCTGAACATGGAGTTTGCCCGCGTGGAGGAGGAGATTGAAAAACTGCTGAATACTCTGACCGGGGCTAATGCTGTGCTGCTGTCCTATGCCAACAGCAAAATCGAGGAGCTGGACACACACCGCCAAGCCTTGACAAAAGAGATCGCGGCGCTGTCGGCGGAAATCATGTCCCCGGAGCAGATCGAGCGGCTGTCGGTCTACCTCAACCAATGGGAAGAAATTGACTTTGAGGACAGGCGGCAGGTTGCCGACGGCCTGATCTCACAGATCCGCGCAACCGACGAACACGTTTCGATTGAGTGGAAAATTTGACTTTTACTTATCCATCGCACACGGCAAAGGGCTGTGTGCCCTTGTCAAGCGATGTAAGCACCGCAAGTTCATAATCGGTCACAAAGCGGGTCCCGATTTCTATTCTGCTTACGCTGTCCCGCTCCATTGTAATTCCTGCAACTTGCAGACGCGCCGCAAGGTCTGTTTGCGTAATATTCAGCCGGGCGCGTGCTTCTTTGACGCGATTTCCGCAAAGGTTCTTTCGTCCCTTGTAGTCGTATATCTTCAACCGCCGATTCCTCCTTTTGTGTTAAAGGTCTGCATTTTTCTTGACTTTAACACAATAAGCATTGATAATTGTGTTAAAGGTCAGAATCCAGAAAAAGCAATGGTCCGGCCTTTGAAAATAACGCAAGCCGCCCGGACGCTGGGCGGCAGAACGGAGGATTCCACATGAAAAAGGTTCTATCTCTTGTCCTTGCGGCGACGCTTGCCGTGTCCCTCTCCGCCTGCGGCGGCGCTCTTGTCGATCTGGACACGCCCAAATCGGAGGAACTGACGGCGCAGTATGATTTTTACCCCGATGCCATGAACACCATTCGGGCAGATATGAAAATCACTCCCGAACAGGCCGATGAAGTCTTTATCATTCTGACTTCCTGCGGCCTTGATGGGAAGATTACAAGCATTTCCGAAAGCAATGGCGCGTATACCGTCTATTACGGCGGTTCGTCCCTCGACGTTGCACTTTCTGACGGTGCGGTTGAAGCCGTCTATTCCGGGCGTGATATGCTGTACCCCGAATATCACAAGCACAATGTCTTGATGGACTATGACTTGACCGTAAAGGACGTGAAAACGGGTTCCGGCGATAAAATCGGTGAATACGCCTATATCCGCATTACGAAAGCACAGCTTCAAGCCATTACGGAAGAAAACTACAAAGAATTCGTTGAAACCGTCGTCAAGGACAGCGGCTACAACTGGGTTGCAATTCTTTGTGATGACGGCACGGGTATTTGTTTCCCCGGTTCTATGTACTATGTCGGTACATACGGGAAGCAAGATACCGACGGTTCCATTCTTGAAGATTACGGCGCTATCACGCTGGACGAAAACGGCGGCTATACATACGAACAGTTCTGAACAGCAGGAAAGCAAAAGCGACGGGCGCAACGCCCGCCGCTTTCTTTATGCCTTTTCCTGCTCCGCGTCTGCCGCGGCCTGAACCTCTGCCGCGAACTGCTCCGGCGACAGTCCCAACACCGCCGCCGCCCGTTCGTCCATCAGCGATTCGATCATATCGTTTATGCTGTCAAACCCGCTTGCCTTTGCCGCTCTCTGATATACGGATTTTTTGCCTTTCTTCACATACGGGTAAATCCTGTCATAGTTTTTGCTATTGTATTTCCGCTTCGCGTCTGTCGCGGCTTGCCCGCGTGGATTTCCATATTTGCTTGCCATTGTCACCACTCCTTTACTTGTCCATTTTATCACGCTGTTTATACTAACGCAAGTATAAAAACCCACAATCTAACGTTAGTATATTTGTGCATCATTCCATCTTGTTTTTATACTAACGTTAGTATATAATCATAATCAGAAAGGGAAACCAAAGCCGCCCGGTTGTCGGGGCGTAGAGTTCGACAACAGCCAACCTTACGGGCTGACACGAAAAGGGAACCGACGCGGCATACAATGACACTTCAACTTCTGGTTTTATATATGGGGGTAATCAATATGAAAAAGTTCGAGATCGGCAAGGAATATTTTGACCGTAGCGCCTGCAATCACGATTGCATTTTCACCATCAAGATTATCAAGCGCACCGAAAAGACGGTGACGTTCGAGCGTAACGGCAAGACCCGCCGCGCAAAGCTGTTCTTCGATGAACGCGGCGAATATATCATTCCCGAACGTTATTCTATGGCCCCGGTCTTCCGTGCTGAAAACGAGGTTCAGCCGGAAGAGGAACCCAGCGTCGAGGAAGCCGCCGCCGAAACGTCCTGCGGCGTTGAGATCGTCCAGCCCGCCGACGCGAACACCGTTGTTGTTATGGTGGGTCAGCGCGTCGAACGTATCTGCGGCGCTTGCTATCCTCCGCAGGGTGGAACCGTCATCGGCTTTGTTAGCCTGCCTGATACCCGTTTCTTTCACGGCGGCGTTTTCGCTATGGTCCTGTATGACGGCGCAAAGGCTCCCGAACGTGTCCGCCTGTCCGACATTCACCGCCGCGGGTGGCGCTCTCCCGGCGGTTCTCCGTTGGGTGTGTTCGTCGCCTGACGCTTTACCGGGGCGGCGGTTTCCGCCGCTCCGCTTTTCGCGCCGCTGTATCTACCGCAACGGCGCAAAATTTTTCTGCTTTTTCGCGTTTTTCCTATTGACTTTATACTAACGTTAGTATATAATAAGAGCATAAAGAAAGGGGGTGACAAGGTGAAGAAGAAAAAGAAAAAGCCCACGAAATCGCGGGTCGATGTTCGGACCATCGTGATAACCGCAATCGTGGACTTTCTGGTAGGGCTTGCGTTACTGATAATTGATAAGCTGACGTAAGCCGAAACCCCGTATTCTATGGGCGGGTTCACCGCCCACCCATAGAATACACTTTTTCTTCTGAACTGTCAATCATGCTTGTGAAACTTGCAATATTCCTAATCGCCGCCGCCGTTGTAAAACTCATTATTTCCGCCGTGATTTATGTTATCCGCAAAAGAAAGGGTGAATGACTATGAAATTCAAAAAGCAATCTAACGTCGCTTTCTTTTCCAAGTATACCCGTGAAGACGGAAAATTCACAATCGAAAGCGTGGACCGCCGCATAAACGGGACCTTTAAGAACGTCTTTGAAGTTACAGACGAAACCGGGAAAGTGATTGATACGCTCCCGCGCTTAAAGGACGCGAAAGCAAAATACGAAAACACATGACAGGAAACGAAAAAAGCCCGCCGGGGAATGGCCCCCGACGGGCTTTCGTTTTTGTCCGAATCGGACGTGTTTAGTTTTCTGCGGGTTCGGTCTGGACGGCCTGTTCTTCGATGCCGACAAGCAGGCTTTCCACGGATGGGGTGTCGATGTAGCCTTTCAAATTCTCATTCGCGCCCCATGCTTTCTTCGCTTCCTCCAAAGCGGCTTCGATCATTTTTTCAATATCGCTGGACGTGAAAAGCAGTTTCAGCACCGCCGGGATTCGCTGATAAATCCAGTCCGCGACGGCGGCGTATTTCAGGGAACCCGTACCGCTTCCGAACTGCTTTTCGGCCTGCGTTACAAGGTTGAAAAGGATTTGCTTCAAAATCTTTGTTTCGCCGCGCTTGATAAGCACGACAACCAGCGCGAGGAAAGCAACGACGACAAGCACGCTGTCCCAATTCTTCGCAAGGAATGTAAGAACGTTCATTTCTGTTTCTCCTTTCTATCTGTCAGCCAATGACGGTACAGCCGGATTCAGGGACCCAGCCCAAACCGTCGATGTGTACGCCGCACTTGCGGCCCGGATAGTAATACTTCACCGTATACGTTCCGTTTACGGTCTTGCCCTGTCCGCCGCCGTTGCTGTCACGGTACAGCGGGCCGGAATACTTCACCTTTGCACCGACGCGCATTTTCGGCGCGGTCGTACCGCTCCCGACGGCCTGCACGTCCGCCGCATTGACCCAGCCGTAAACGGTAGAACCGCCGCCGGGCTGTTTGATAAGGTGGTAGGGGTGCTTTGCGCCCTTTGCAATCGCTGTCACCTTTGCCGTTCCCGGCTTGCAGGCCGCGCCGCTTGCCGCCGCCGCGTTTGTGTAATGGGTGTTGCCCGTGAAGCGCACCACATCGCCCACAGCGAACGCAAGCGCCGCCGGGGTGGTAGTTGTGCCGCTGGGCTTTGTCGTGCTTCCTGCGCCGTCCTGTGCGCCGCCTGCGGTGTCGTAGGTGATATACGGCAACTTCCCGTGCTTCGTCCACTTGCGCCCGTTCATGCCGGAAATAGCGCCAATGTTCAGGCACGCCGTCACCTGCACGCAGTTCTTGAAAGCGGGCGAACATTCGATGACCTTTCCGCCGCCGATGTATACGCCGATATGACCGGGCAACCAGACGGCTTCGCCCGGAACAATGCCGCCGAAATCAGCGGACACGCCGGAACACTTCGTAATCATGGTGTCTGCCCCAAGATCGGGAACGCCGTTGGAAGCATAGGCCGCGCCGCCGTATGGCTTCGCGGCGTTTCCGCTCCAACCCCAAAGAACGCCTTTGATAAGGCATACGCAGTCGAACCCGTAGACGGGCGGGTTCTTATCCGCCGCCGCCCGAATCATCGCCGTTCGCGCGGCCTGCTTGTTGTACCTGTGATTTGTGCAATAGCGGGACACGTTCGCGCCCGTCAGGGGTGCGCCGAAACAGCCCATGACGTACAGCGTTTTATAGTTGTCCACAATGTTTTGCAATTTGTTGATAAATTCAGACGCTTTCATTTTGCCCGCTCCTTTCGCGTCTGCGGGGCTTGTGGTCCCCACCGTGGTATTTGAACCGCCGGGCTTTGCGGCGCTTCCTGCGCCATCGTAGGCGGTCAGGGCGTATGTTTCGATGATTTGAACCAGCTTGTCCGCATATTTCGGGTCGGTCGCATAGCCCGCCGCGGCGATTGCCCGGCACGCGGTTTTATAGTCCCGCTCCCCGATGACCGCTTTATAGCGGGTATTGCACGAAAGCAAGTCGGAATGATCGGCGACGCTTTCCGCCCAACTGCCATAGGCCCGGAAAAGGCCCGTCACGGTCGTAAAGGTCACGCCGTCGTAGCACTCTTGCGTTTTGCCGCTGTAAACGGCCCCGGTCCAGCTTGTCCCGGCCTTGATGCCGAACAGGGCGTTTCCCTTGACCGTCAAGCCGGATTTGCCCCAGCCGCTTTCAAGGATTGCTTGTGCTATCGTCAGGGACGCGAGGACCCCGCTTTTCTGCATATCCGCCGCGGCAAGTGCGCCCACCCGCTCGATGAATTTCTTTTGTTCCTGTGTCATGTGTATTCCTCCGTTACGGCTGAACGTTGTTCAGGTCAACGGGCATTCCCTCCGTTTCCTCCGGGTTCGCCTTTTTGATTTTCACAACGTTTTCCGCCTTTGCTTTCCACGAATAAAAGCCGATGACCGTTGCCGTTGGTGTTCCAACGTAGGCAAGGAAAACGCCAAGCTGTGAAGCGTCGAGGACGACGGCCCACACGCCCACGCCGAACCCGGCGAAATAGGTACAGAGGACCGCCCAAAGAACCAGCTTTGAACACTCTGTCTTCCGGCGGTTCTGCTTGCCCTCTCTTCGTCGGCGGGGCCGTCGTCCGCTCAACAGCAGGACGGCGGCGAACCCGCCAACCAACCCGGCGGCAACGCTGAAAAGATAAATCATGCCGCGCCGCCTTTCTTACTCTTCGTGTTCGCGCCGCTCCCGGCTCTCGAACGCGTCAAGTCGCTTGTGCGCCTGTTTCGCGGACGCTTCAACGGCGGTCAGGCGCGTAACGACTTCAACGTTCGTCTTGCGCTGTTCCTTTTGCTCCGCCTTGATTTCGTCCGTGTTGGCCTTGATATAGCCGATTTCGGTAAGAACGGTCGCGTCGCTCTTCGCTTCGTCGGCAACGTCCCTTTTCCCATTCCGGGCAAAGGCAACGTAGCCGAACACGATAGCGCAAATCGTACTAACGACGCTCAAACCTGCAAGCACTTCATTCATGTTCTTTACCTCCCGCAAATGAAGTCCCCGTAAACGCTTTTCAGCGAATACGGGGCGATTGTGGGCGGTGCTTCCTGCGAGTGATAAACCGCGCAGTCATACGCCCAAATCAAATAGCGCGTTGTGTCCTCCGCCCAAATAGCAAGCGGCATAATGAAGAACCACAGCAGGCCGAACGCCGGGCAGATTTGGCCCAGCACGTTTCCCGGCTGATTGCTGTAATCCCAAACGCCCAGCCCTAACCACAGGTTCAGGACACACCCGGAAACAAACTCTACCGCAAGCACGATAACGGCCCCGATGACCGATTGCACGATGACCGGGGCGCGATAAAAGCGCGGGGCCTGATTGATAGTGCCAACCAGAACCCCGCACAGCCCGCCTACAACGAACATAGACGGGTGGGAGTACCCGCGGAAAAGCGTTTCAAAGACGACGTAAGCCGCGCACAGCGCGGCCCAAATCGTCAAGATACGTTTCACGCGTCGCCACCTGCTTTCTCGATCAGCGCCGCCATGCTTGCCGCAAGGTCGGCGGGCAGGTCCGCGCCGTACACGATAGCCGGGATTTCATCAAGCCCGGCCCGCTTAATCCACGCGTTCAGGTGGTTGCAGTAAGTACGGTGATAGAAGACGTGGGCGGTCGCGGCCTGTGCAAGCGCGGTGAATTCCTCCGCGGTATACATACGGCAAAGTTCACCGTCGGCGTGGTACGGCACTTCCTCCGCGCCCTCCTTGACCGTCTGGAACTGTGCCATGAGTTCGGTTTGGTCGTGTTCGGTCAGGCTGTAATGTGCGCCGCCCACGTCGATTCCGGCGTAGATAGCCGCGGAACACGCAAGGCCGATTTCCGCTTTCTTCGCCGTGCGGACCTGCTCAACGTCGTTCCAGTCCTGCGGCGGGGTCACGCCCATCCGCTCCAACTTCATATCACGAATGCTGTCTTCTCTGTGCTGAATGCTCATTCAAAGTTACCTCCCGCAGACGTAATGAAGCAATCGCCCGTTGCCGTTCCGCGCTTTACCTTGATGCGGAAATTGTAGCCCCAAGCGCTCGCCGTTTTGGTGGTGTTGGAAAGGAAGAACTTACTTCCGCTTACGACGTTCTGCGTCACGTCCTCCCACGTCGGGGAAGCGTCAAAGCCATTGTTGCAGACTTCAACGGTGAATTCCGCGCCCACGGGGATTTGACGCACAACGGACATGATGCCCTTTGTCACCATGTCGTCAGCGGCAAGCGGGGTCGCAAGCATGAGTTCGATTTCCGTTTCATTCTTCGTGAACGTATACGTCCGGGTCGCGCTTCCGCCGTAGTTGTCCGCCGCAACGATTTTCAGCGTATGGGACCCGTTCAACAGCTTCACCCACTCCGCGGCGGTGATGTTGAACGAATAGGTTTGTCCGCTTGTCGCGGTGTAGGAACGCTTCTGCGTGCCGTCGATGTACTCCGTCACGGTCAAGGTCTGCCCGCTGTCTTCGTCCGTTACGCTGTAACTCTGCGCGAACGCGGCGGTCTTCGTTCCCAAGTTGGAATCTGTGCCGCTGATAACGGGCGCATGGTTGTTTACCACCGTCCGCGTCGCGCTGGTCTGATACGCCGATTCCGCGCCCGCGCTGTCATACGCCTTGACGCGGTACGCAACAGAGGTCCAGCCGAACGTGATTGCGTCGGTGTAACTGCGGTTGATGCCCTTGTATACCTGCGCCCATGCGCCGCCGTTGACCTGCCGTTCGAGGATATAGCCGGAAAGATTGCCGTCTTCGTCCGTGGAAGCCCCCCAACTGATAGACAGGCTTTCGCCGCCGCGCACGCTGGACGGAACCGTGATGGAAGAGGGCTTCGAGGGGGCGCGGTTCCAAATGATCGTGTATGCTCCGTCGGAATCCGGTCTATCAGATACCAAGATTCCAGAGGACAAATTACAAAGCGGGCGAACGCCGATGCCGCCGTCGCAAGCGCTGCGCCAGCCCAACGCGCCAGAGGAATAGACGTAGCGGACGCCGTAAGAGTAGGACGCGTAAGCGTCGGCAAGCCACCACCACCACGGCGAACTTGCGTTCAAACTGCTGTTCGTGTACTCGCTCTTGCTCACGGCTTCCGCCGTGGGGTAGGCAAGGCGGGAACTGTCGTTGCTGAACAAGGCCAGCTTGCTTCCCGCTGTCACGTCGCCGGACAAGCCGACTTCCGTACAGGTCGCAAGGAAGATTTTGTCGGCGCAACTCTCCGTACCGCCGCCGTCTACGGTCGCCTTGCCTACGGTGTGGGTCGTAGTCAGCAGGGCCGCAATGAAGTTCGCGGAGAAACCCGCAAGAAAGCCCGCTTCCGCGTCGTATTCGTTGTAGGTGCTCCATACGTTCGCATTCGTCGGGGGCGCGTCCGCGCCGTGCTGGGCGCTGTACCACTTCCCGGCGGTGGCCTGACTGTTCAGCCATTGCCGCACGTTGGAAATGGTCCAACGGTTATTGCCGTAACTGCGGCGGTCGCCGTCGCTGTTGCCGGATTCGATAGCGTCAAAGCATTTCAGGGAAATAATGCGCTCCGTAATCAGGGTCACAGCGCCGGACGGGTAGCCCGTGTGTCCCTTGTCGGCGATTTTCCAAATGATCGGCTTACCGTTGTAAAGCGTGCCTGTATCTTTGACAAGCGCACCGACGGCAAGCGCATTCAAACTTTTGGCCATTGTTTTTCACTCTCCTTGAATAGATTTTGGAACAGACTGTCGGTTTTCTGTATCAGGTGATAGCAGTTTCCCTTTACGGCGTGGCTCCGCCAACTTCCGTATGACTGTTCAATGTCTGAAAGGCTGATTTTCTCCCGGTCCAGTAGACCGCGCTGTTTCTTCAATTTGCGTTGTGCGTTACATTTGCTTGACCGCCGGACCTTGCGAATGATTTTGCCCGATTCGGTCAAGTAGGTGTGGAAGCCCAAGAAATCAATACCGTTCCGCAATGGGAAGATATTTGTTTTCTTGTTCAGCCGCAGGCCCAGCCGGGCAACGTATTGTTCGATCTCGCCCCGGCAGTATTGCAAATATGCCTTGTCCTCATGTATCAAATAGAAATCGTCCATGTACCGCCCATAATAGCGAATACCCAGCTTTTCTTTTATGAAATGGTCCATGCCTGAAAGATACATGACGGCGAACCATTGTGAAGTCTGGTTGCCGATAGGAATTCCCGGATTTTCCGTGCTGTCAACGATAAGGTCAACTAACCACAGAATATCCGGGTCTTTGATGTACTTCCGCGTCATCTGCTTTAACGGTTCATGCTGGATTGAATAGAAATACTTCGATATGTCGCATTTCAAAACCCAGCCGTCCGAATAGTGCCGCACTTCCTCCGGGCCGGGCGGCGGCAATCCCGCGGCCCGCCGCTCCCGCTCGGCGTTCGCCTTGCGTGTGAAGTAGTAGGACCGCATGAATTCTTCAAGGCGGTATAACCCGTCATGTGTTCCGCGCCCGCTCTGCGATGCGTAGTTGTCCCGGATAAAGGCTTTTGAAAACGCGGGTTCAAGTATGTTGTCGCATAGGGAATGTTGAACCACCTTGTCTTTGAATGCGTTCGTCATAACGATTCGTTCTTTCGGTTCATAGACCTTGAAAACGAAATAATCTGACGGTCGGTATGTTTTGGTTTTCAGCATTTCCGAAAGTAGGCATAGGGCTTCAAGAAGATTTGCTTCAAATTTTGCAACGCTGGGTTTGTGTCGCTTGCCCCTGCGTGCTTTCAGGAACCCCGCGTATAGGTTCCCGAAATCATATACCTGCTCGAATTCTGCGCCTTGCATATAAAAAACTCCTTGCCGTGTATAGAATCGGCCTTGCGCGTCTGCGGCTCCCGCCGCACGCAACGCGTCATCATCGGACCGCGCCGCGCGTCCGCGGCGGGCGGAAGCTGGTTTCCGTGGACCTTGCTTCACCAATCTTGTATTTACCGTCGTGCTGTCACCACGGCGGAGGGATGCGGCTTCCTTTGATAGTGGTCCTCTGTTTTCAGCCTTTCGGCCTACTCAATCGCGGTTTCCACCAAAGCGGGCGAACGCCGTTGTTGCCGTTGTAAGCGTTGTTCCAGTTCATCGCGCCAGAGGAATTGACGTTGCGGACGTTGTAAGAGTTGGACGCTACAAGCCGCACCCCAAGAAAAACGCCGGGCGTTACCGCCGCGGCGTGATTCCTCTATTCTGTTGTAGTGCGGCGAACCGCTCTCTATCCTGCTTCCTCCACTTTGCCGTCATGTTCTTCACGTTCATAACGTGCCGGGTCCATTCCGCGCATTGTTCGGAAGAGATAAGTTCCTTTTCAAAGGAAAGTTCGATCAGGAAAAGAACCGTCTTGCACTCTGTCAGCGCCTTTTTCTGTTCGTAGCGCCGTTCGCGGTATTCCTGCGGGTCTGTAAGGTCAAGTTCGTTCGCTTCCTGTATGTGTTGAAAAATATCAAGCGTCAAATCATGCAAGCGGTTTACGATGGTGAAGCGGTACTTCTTCGGAAATCTCCGTTCGCTTGTCATCATAAACGTGTGCTTGACTAAATCTTTCGCTTTCGTGATGATTGCAAATTCTTGTGCGGGCTTTTGTTCGGTTTGTCGCTGGTCTATTTTAGACACCGCCTTTCCCGGATTTGTTCGACTTCCTCCGGCGGTCCGTCAAAGGTAAATCCGTATTCGGTGACGGTCAGCGTTGCCCGTGTCCCGGCGTATGTCGTTCCGCATATCGTCAGGCTGTCCCCGGCGGCGCAATGGTCGCAGGGTGGTTCCAGTTCGACGAACAGGTTTCCGACGATGCAGGACAGTTCCCGCCGCGGGCAGGCATATTCCGTCAACATTCGATGCGCTTTCTTTCTTCGTTCCAGATACCCTTAACAAGCGTGATGCCGTCGAGGGAATCAAAGGACGCAAGAAACGGGTTTCCGGTGATGTTGTTGAACAGGCCGTCTTCCACGCGAGAAACGCGGCTTTCAATTCCTGCAATGGCGTTAAGCGCTTCGGTTACTCTGTTCGCGTCCGCCGCCGCCTGCTCTGCACCCTCCGTCCACGATGCTTTTTCTTCCGCCGTCACATGAATTTTCGTATCTTCCTTATGTTCGATCAGCCCCGAAATTGCCGTGTCGTAATTTCCCATCGTAGACGGGTTTACATGAATATCCGTATTATTCGCGTGTGCGTTTAGGTCGGTAACGTCTGCTTTTTTCTCAAACTCTGCGGCGTGCGCCGTCTTCGATGCGTCGTGGTCTGCAATGTCTTTTTTCGTTGCCGTTACTACGTTCGGGTCGATGATAAAAGAGATAGCGTCCGCGTTGGAAATCTCAATGTGCATCGTCAATTCGATTTCGCCCGCCGCTCCGCTTGAAATGATGACTTTTTCCGTGTCAGGGGTATTGCAAACCGCGATAAGGGTTTCTGTTTCGTCCAGAACGCCCATTTCGCGGATTGTCCACCCGCCAACATCGGACGGAATCACCGCTACTACGTCAATCATGTTTGGGGATTTCTCGTTGATCTCTACGCGGTTTACTTTTCCGCGCCACTTTTCGCCCTTTAATGCGGTCATGGTAGAATTCGGCTTGTAGTAGCTTCCGCCGCCGTCACCCACAGCAAGGTCCGTAATATTGATTTTCTTTCCCTCCATGACCGCCGCCGCAATCAGTTGTATTCCGCAGTCGGTCACAAGGGTTCCATACGTTTTATCTTCCATTTCTTCACCCTCCGTTCGTTATTTATTTGGGAATACTGCAAGTTTCCGCCCGTACTGCGTATAGCCGCCGCAGTAGAACCCGCCGTGCGATTCCATATTTCGCGCCAAGTATGGGTAGACTTCGACGCGTTGCCCGATAGCGTGGACGGCGGCAACCTTGACCGCTGTTCGCTTTTCGATTTGGTAACTGATTGCTTCAAGGTGTGACCGCAGGTTTTTATAAAAACGCACACGGTCGAGGACCGCCGCTTGACGGTCTGCGGTGATGCCCGCTTCCGTTGCGCCGATGACGACGCGGAATTTATACGGGTCGCCGCCGTACTCGAACCACTCTTCCACTTTCGTTCCGGGGTACACAGCCCCCAACGCCTTTTCAACAGCATACTTCGTTCCCAATCTGCGGTGGACCTGTATGCTGTCCCGAATGGTCCGGCGCTTTACCTCGATAGGATAGGAATAGTCGTACCAGTCAACGTGCAGGTCGTAAGCCAGCACGTCCAACGTCGCTTCGTCCAGTTCGTCGATACGGGCGTAAATGATGTTCTTTCGGATTTCCGCCGCGGTCGTCTGCAACTGTGCCGAAATGGTCTGTGCAAGCGCCATCATGTCGGGGTCGTTTTTCAGCGCAGGCGGAAGCGAATTCGTGAAGTCTGCCGAATAGAAGTCTTCGTTATTCACGTTCTGCACCTCCGTTCACGACGGAAACCGTGCCGATTTGTGCAACGGCGTTGTCTGCCACAGTCGTAAAGACAGGGGAACGGACTTCAACACGCTTCACGCCCGTTTGCATCAACAGGGCGATAAGCTGGGAGGGGTTCACGTCCCGGCCCATCTTTTCGGCCTGCCACTTCTGGAAAGACTTCACCGCCGCGGCAACGTCCGCCGCGATGGTGTCGGCGCTCAATGCGCTACCCTCCTGCGTGTAGTAGGTCACGTCGATGTTGTACGGGACGGCCTGCGGCGCGGCGACGGTCACATGGTCCGTCAGCGGGCGCACCGTGTCGGCGTTCAGAATGTCCAAAACCTCTTTCAAGATTTCTTCCCCCGGCAGTTCGCCGCCTGTCAGCAGAACGCGCACGTCTACTTCTCCCGGCTTCGGGGACGTTGCTTTCACGTCTGCGATCAGCGCCGACGCGGATTTTGCGAAATACTCATACCCGCCCAGCGGTCCCGCCGTGGAATAGGTTTCTACGCTCTCCCGCATACGCTCATAGAACGCCGCGTCGCTTTCCCTGTCTGCGCCGCCTGCGCTCTCCGTGATGTTCTCGACGCTTTCGTAGTAGGGGAAAACGTCTATCGGCTGGTTGATTTGTCCGGGGACAAATCCGTTTCCGTTTTCGCCCTCTATTTGGCACTCCGCTTCCACGCTCCCGGTCCGCTGTCCCGCAGGAATTGTCAGGTCCTCCAGCGTAGCGAACACGATTTCACCGTCAGGCGTGGCCCGCGTGCCTGCCGGAATGGTCGTTGCCACTTCCAGCGGGATAGAAAGCGTATATTGCAGGGTCGTTCGGGCCTTTTCAGGCTCCAACCGCTCCGCGCCCTTGAACAGTTCTGCGAGGGAATCAAGATATTCGCCCTCTGCATACCGCGGGATATTCTGTTTCGCGGAAAAGTCAATGTTCACCCGCTCTTGAACGATAATATCGGCAACCCACAGAATGAACAGCCGCGCCGGGTCCGCCGGGTACAGCGTGCGCCCGGCGATTTTTTCGTACCCCTGTATCAGCGCATTCACGATTGTTTCCGTGTCGGTTTCGACGTAGGAAATGTCGGGGTATGTTCTACTCTTCGTTGTCAACGATATTCACCTCCAATACGGGGACCAGCAGGCCCGGCGTTTCGCCCGCTTCAAACGTGACGTTTGTTACCTCTGCCCGCGGTTCATACTCTTCTACCGCGTCCAGAACCTCCGAAATCAAGATAGATTGTGCAACCTGTATCGGCTTGTCGATGAACCGTTGCGCCAACCCAAGCCCCCTATCGAGTGGGACAGAGAATTTCGGCGTTGACACGATGATAGCGACGTTCTGCAAAACTTCCTCTTCCAGTGTTTCCGGCGCAAGGTTGAGTTTGCCGGGCGTAAAGGCTTTCACAATATATGCCATTTTCCGCCCTCCTTATCTGACTGCGTAAGACTGCATCGTAACATTCACCGACGCGACAAGCAGGTTGCCCCATCGGTCGAACCGCTTCAAGGAATTTGACAGCTTCGTAATGACCCATTTGTTCGTGCCGTAGGCTTTCGGCCCGATGACAAGTCGGTTCACTTCGCCCCGCCGCATAGCTTGAAGCAGGCTTGCAATTTCTTTGATAGGGTTTACCCCCAAGAACACGGAAAAGAACATGGTGAACGTTATCGTTTCAACGTCCGTCCCGGTGTACTCTAACAGTGGTTCCCGTAAGTGTCGGTCGTGGGTGGAATACTTTGCCGCGCTGTCCCATTTCAGACTGTCAAACGTCTTGATTTGGTCCGCGGAAACGTAGAATGTGAAGTCACCCCAATTCCCGATAAGCGCCATTGTTTATATCCCTCCAATCACGAACCCGTCGCCGTCGTCCGTCGGTATATACAGGCATAAAACATAGTCGCCCGGCGACGGCAACCACGGGGCTATTTTGACGGCGTGCGAATGGTCGGCAAATGCGGCTTCACCGCTTCCGCCGCTTTCACTCTCCGTCCTCTGTGCCGCTCCCTTTGCCGGAATGAACGGCGGGTTCTTGATGACCTTTAGTTCTCCCGATACAAGCGGCGATTGCCCCTTGTCCTCGAACGTGACGCGGGCGGTACGCGTCCCGGCGTTGACCGACGAAACCCGGCCCGTCCTCACGATATTTTTCAAAACTGATAGATCAGCCATCAATACCCCTCCAATACCCGGCGTAGCGTCAAATCTGTTTTGTAGCCGCTCTTTGACACGGAATGCGTCGCCGTTTCGATGATGTATTTCCCGTCGAACGCACCGTAGCCCGATATAGGCGTTCACGATAGACTGCTTGATGACCTTTAGTTCATCGGTCATTTTCGCAAGTTCCGTTTCGTTGAAGTAGCCCAACAGCCCCAACGCCGGGTCATGCACCATGAAAACGCCGTTTCCGGGGATTTCGATGCTGTCGCCCGCCATTGCAATAATCGTCGCCGCAGACGCGGCCCAACCGTCGATTTTCACGGTGATTTTCGCCGCGTTGTCTTTCAGGCGGGTGTAAATGGCATTTGCGGCGAACACGTCACCGCCGCCGCTGTTGATGCGTACCACGATTTCAGGCACAGCGCCCAGCGCGTCCAGTTCCTCCGTGAACTGCCGCGGGGTCACTTCATCGCCCCACCATGTTTCAGAAGCGATGTCGCCGTAAAGAATGAGTTCCGGGGGATTGTCCCCGCTTGCTGGTTGGAAGTTCCAAAAGTGTTTATTCTTTGGTTTTGCCTGCGGCGTTGCCGTTTTCTCCATTTTCTTTTACCTCCCTTAACATTTTTTCTTCGCGCTTCAACTGCGCGGCGTTTCGGTAGAAGTCTGAACCGTTCATTTCCATAGCTTCGCGGTCGCGGGTGGAGAAACCATTCTGCACGCGCTTTTCCGCCGCGGTGACTTCCTGTACCGGGTTCAAAAGGCCCTGCGCCGGGCCGTTCCACTCTGCGCCCGTGTACGCCTTGCGTATCAGAGGGTCAGAGAAAAAGCCGGGCGCGGGAATGCGGCCCTTTGCCACGGCTTCGGCGAACCATTCTTCATAGACTGGTTGGCAAAAATCATTTGCAAGCCACGTCCGATACATACGGAACATTTTCCATGCTTCCAGAAGCGCCCCGCGGGACGCACTGTAAGACGCGTTGAAGTTCTTTACCAACAGTTCATAGGGGATTTCAAGGGCCGCGCCGATCTGACGGCAGATAGCCACAACGAACCCGTCAAAAGCCGTGTTCGGTCTGCTGGGGTTCATGTCGTGTGCTTTTTCGCCCTCGTTCAAATCCACGATTGCGCCGGGGGCAAGTTCAATCGTGCTGTCGTCGCCTGCGTCTACTTGTGCGTCCTCTGGAATGATTTCACCGAACCCGCCGTCGCTGGACGCGGATTCTTTTTCGATAAACACCGTGAACATACCAGAAACCACGGCGGCGACAAGTTCCGCGTCTGTATATCGCCCAAGCTGTTTCAGCGCTTCAATGACCGGGGCAAGAAACGGCACGCCGCGTCGCTGTCCGATGCGCTCCCGGTTCATAATGTGAAGCACATTTCGCCGCCCGGTCTTTGCGCCCCACGCTTCAACGCGCGTCCACCCGGTTTCCGTCATGTCATACGAAAGAGGGTGGTGCTTGCTGATATGGTAGGCCACGACTTCGCCCGCGTCGTTGGTTTCAACGCCGCCGATGATATGCGGGTCAACAATCCCGTTCGGATTGCTCAACCTGTCCGCTTCGATCAGACAAATTCGCAGGTCGTAAGGCATATTTGCCCGCTTTGTCACGGGCAATGTTGCGATAACGTCACCGCTCATAAGCCAGTTCAGAAACGCGAGTTGTTGCAGTTCGTAGAAGTTGTCAAGCCGTTCAAGGTCGCAGGCGGTCGAATCAGCCCACAGTGAAAATTCCCGCTCGATTTTGCGTTCAATGTCGCGGGCGGCTTCTTCGTCCATTCCCAACGCTTCATAGTCGATTTGACTTTTCAGCCGCAGGCCGGACCCGATGACGTTTGTTCGGCAGGTTTTCAGCGCACCCGTCGCCAACGGAACGCCCATGTAGAGGTCGCGGCAACGTTGCCGCAGGGTCGATAAATTGTCCTGAATATCTTCCTTTGCGGACCCGCCGCCATACAGCCAGCCCGCAAGCGATTTCTTCGTGTGTGATGCGCCGTAGTTTCCATACCCGCTATCCAGAATATCCAGCTTCCGGCGGGCGGCGGCGCGTTTTACCGCCGTTTGCGGGGACACGGCGGCAATCACCCGGTCTAATGCGTTCAAACCGCTTCACCGTCCTTTCTCACAGGTCCCGCGGCACTACCCGGAACACGCGGTTTCTTCCGCCGCGGGCTTCGATGTTTTCCAGCCGGGAAACCTCATTCGTCCAATACTTGATGCGTTCGCCGATTTCGGAAAGGTCGGCTTTCGTCAGGCTCCGCGAACCGATGGTATAGCTTTGATGCGTTGTTACCTCCAATTCGGCGGCAAGCCATGCTTCAAGGTGTTTTCGCGCGATTTCAAGCCGCGCTTTCTGTGATGTAGCCATTTATAGAATTCCTCCGTTCGTCCGTGAACGCCTGCCGCGCCGCCGCGGGGCGGGTGCGGTGGTGTCATGCTCCGGCGGCTTCAAAATCGGGTTTGCGATTTCCAGCGCGACGGTCGCATAGTTCCGAATGTCCAACGGCTCGTTTCGCTTGTAGCCGCCGTCTTTCAGGGTCCAGACGTATTGTGCTTTGCCCCGCTTGTAGCTGATAACCATTTTTTCGGCGGTTAGGCCCTTGAAGTATTCCTGCGTATATCCCCGGTCTTTCTCCCGCGGGAAGTGGCAGTAATTCGGCCCCTCTTCCTGCACCGCCAAACGCTGATATAAAAGCGCCTTGCCTGTATCAACGCCCACGGTGAAAAGCGGGGTTTTGATGTTGTTTGCCGTGGATGGTCGGTTGAAGTACGGGACTTCCGCGCCGCCCTTGCCCTTGATTGCAAACACGCGGCGGGCTGTCCGCTCCTTGCAGAAGCGGTAAACCTGCGTCGTGAAGTGTCCGCCGGAATCGACGCAGGCGCAAATGATTTTCAGGTGTCTTCCGTCTGCCGTCGTGAACGTCTGTGAAAGAAAGCGGTCCAGTTCGTCCCATACGGGCTTTAGCTTCAAATCTCCGTAAATGACTTGATACTTGATGCCCCAACTTTCCTTGTCCACGCCCCAGCCGACGACTTCCGCTTCAAAGCGGTCGTCCTGAACGTCAACGCCCGCCGTCAGTACAAGAACTTCTTCCGGCACTTCACAATTATACTTTTCGCGGCGCTTGTAGAGGTCGTCCGTTTCGATCTGTTCTCCATCCTCTTCCCACGTTTCGCCCATTTCGGTATTTGTCCAGACTTTCAGAAGTTCGATGTTGCCTTTTTTCTTCTCTTCGTTCGCAGTCAGGAATTTTTCAACGATTTCCCGCCAATCCACGAACAGGGAAGCAAGTGCGTTTAGGTGGAAGCCCCGGACCTTTCGTTCCGGGTGGGCCGCAACGAATTTTCCGTTGATGTACTGTTCTTTCCACTCCGTTTCGCTGGAAACCACGCCGCAGGCCGGGCAGGTACAGCCGATTTCGTCCAGCTTGTCCCGGTCAAATACGATGTTCGCCCACAGTAGGGGCGTGAATGCTCCGCAGGCCGGACAAGGTACGTTCCATTCTTCTTGCGTGCTGTGTTCAAATTCAACAGCGATGCGGGACGTTTCCTTGTTGGTAGGGGTCGAAACGCAGACTTCTTTTTTATTCCAAAACGTCGCAAGACGCTTTCCGGCAAGTAACAGAGGGTCGCCCTCGTTGCCCGCTGTCGCCGGGTATCGGTCGATTTCGTCCGCAAGCAGAATGCGGATAGGGCGGGACGCAAGGGACGACGGCGAATTTGCGCCTACCATCGTTACATGACCGCCCGGAAAGATTTTTTGCAAAATGGTGTTGGCGCTGTTCCGGCTTTTGTCGTTCACCTTGTCGCGCAGAACCGGGGTATCGCGCAACATAGGTGAAAGACGGTCTTTGCTGAATGTTTCCGCCATCTGAATAGTTGGTTGCATAACCATAATCGGTGACGGGTCGTAGTGCATATAGTAGCCGATAGGATTTAATATAAGCGCGTCGGTTTTACCGATCTGCGCCGCGGACATGATAACGACTTTCTGAACCCTCATGTCGCATACTGCGTCCATGATTTCGCGTTGATACGGGGCCTTTGACGTGCGCCATCGCCCCGGCTCTGCCGATGATTCGGAGGACAAGCGGCGGTATTTGTCCGCCCATTGTGAAACGGTCATGTTGGGGGGCGGGGCCAGAACGGAGAAAATGCGGGTGAACAGGTCAACCGTCGCTTTTTTCATCTTCTTTCACCCTTTCCCCGAATGTTGCTTTGAAGTCCGAAAGTTCCATCAACGCTTCGTCGATGTGGTCTTTCAGCAGGGCGAAAATTTCCGCCTTGTCCGTCTTTTTACAAAGGACCGGGGCCAGCTTCGAGGGAATCGCCATAAGCCGGGATTTGAAGTTTACCAGCATATCAGTCATAACGGCTTCGATGTCCTCCGCCGCGTGAAGCTGATTTTCTTTCAACTGCAATTCGTACTCTTCGTTTTTGCGCTTCGCCCGAACCAGCTTCGCCCGCTCCGTGTTGTAATCTATGGTTTCGTCGCCCTCCGGGTTTCGCTTTCGGAGGTAGTTAATATAGCGGTGGTTCGTGTCGATCAGGTCATACAGGCCGGGGCGAACCTCCGCTATCACTTTTTCGTCGCGCAACTGCCGGACACGCCGTTCTGACACGTCCAGAAACCGGGCAATCGCCCGCACGTCGTAAAGTTTCACGGTTTTTCACCCCTCCCAAGCCCTTATTTCTCGAAAAAACACCCCCATACTGAAAAAATCGGCACGGCCCGGAAGCGTTCAAAAAAATTTCGTGGCTAAAAAAACGCCGGGCGTCGCGGACCCGCAGGCCGTAGGCTCCGCCGAAAGAACCTATTTCAAATTTCCGGGTCGCCGCACGGGTCGTCCACTTCGTCGATGATTTCGCCCGTTTCAGGGTCAACGTCGAACGCTCCTGATAGTTTTTGCTTCGCAAGATTATATTTGCGCTCTTCAAGGCGCAGGCGGCGGCTTTCCATCTCATAACCCTTGATAGAATCAAGTAACTTGATGATGCGCCCGTGTATCTTGTTCAGTTCGGCTTCCAGTTTCATAGCGCGATCAAACGCGCTTGCCTTGATGACTGTTTGCATATTGACTTTGTAACTGGATTTCTCCAACTCCATTTGACGGTCTGCCGTGGTATCTTCCAGCGCGGCTATTTCGCGTTGTAATGCGTCCAGTTGCTTTTGCTTTGCCTTTGACGGCGGCTTACCATCCGGGCCGCTGTCAATCTCCCACGTCAGGTCATCACGCTTACGGCGCAGGGTTTCCAGTTTCTCTTGCTGTTGCTCCAAACGCTCCGTACTCTTTGGCGCACGCATTTCAACAACGCGGTCAATATACAGCGCGTCCGGGTCGCCGTTCTCTATCTTTGCAATCTTGCTTTGCAGGTCGGCTTCCTTTGCAATCAGAAGTTGCAATTCAGAAAGCATATTCGTTCCCGTGTCAAGCGTGATACTTTCGATGTATTCGCGCTGTTCGTCCGGGAGGTCCGCAAGGCGAACCGTTGAATATGCGCCGTGGGTTTCCGCGTTTCGGTTCCCGTGTGGAGCGCCTGCACCTGCGGCGTTCTTATTGCCGGGTTGTCCGCCGCGCTTCCGCGGTGGTTTCTGCGCTTCAAGTTCCGCCGCCCAGCTATCAAGGCTTTTCCATTTGCGGACCTGTTCAGGCTTTACGCCGACTTGCTCCGCAACCTGTCGGGCCGTCAGCGTGCCGCCGGAATCAAGCCATATCCGCCGGGCTTTGTCACGTTCCGGGTTTCGCTCTCTCGCCATGCGTCCGCCGCGCCCCCTTTCGTTTGTTTTTCATTTTTCGTTCCGGGCGTTGCCGCGGAAGTGCGTAAAAAACGGGCCATGTTCAAAACATGGTCCGTTTTCAGGCTTCCGGCGGCGTGGAGGAATGCGCCGCCCGTATCGTTGTGTTCACTTTTCACAATGCCAATTATAGCAGGAAAAACGGGCAATAGGTGGCAATCTTATTTTTCCGGGAAAACGTAGCGGGAAATCCGCTTGTTCTGCTCAAAGCGCTTTGCCAATCTATCCAACGCAATGTTTCGGATATTCCGGCATTGCCGCGGGCTGTAATTTACGCGTTGCGAAAGACGTTCCCATTGAAGCCCGTCTATGTAAAAGCCGTAAATCACCGCTTTTTCGCGGTAGTTCAGGGCGTTCAACTCCGAAAGAATTTCGCCCTTTATCGCGGTCAGCCTTTCGTTTTCCCGGCGCATATTTGCGATAGTGTCGGAAACGGACTGCGGGATATTCAGCACGACGCGTTCGACAGGGTTTGAAACCCCGCCTTTCCCGTGTGGCATACCGTCGGAATTCACCGCGCCCAACGTGGAATAGTATTGATCTTCAAGGTTCCGAATAACCCGCTCGTTCATGGTGACTGTTTTATCTATATCCCGGTAAAAATCCAGAATAGCAATAACTCTTTCTTGCTTCATTGCTCCGTTTCCTCCTGTTCCTGCTCTATCAAGGCGGCTTATATACCCTGCGGAAAGGGTGCGCCCGCTCGTAATGTCTGATTTGGACCATGTACCGCCGTTCAATCAGCGCGGCCCGCTCTCTCTGCCGTTTTCTTCGGCGGTGCTTCGGCTCTGCCTGCGCTACGGCTTCTTCAACTTGCGTGATGAATTTTTCAACTGCGTTTGTCAGTGTGTCCGCAATGGACGTGATTTCGTCCCGTATGACCTGCAACGCTTCTTGAATGCGGTATATGGCTTCTTCTGCTGATATGCCCGCCCGCTCCGCAAGTATCATCGCGGCTTCACGGAAACGCTCTGCTTCCTCCGCCGCGGCTTCCAGATAATCGGTCTTGTATTCGTCCATCTGCGCCCCTCACTCTTCCGCCGGGGAACAGAAATAAGAAACCGAACAAAAGATTTTCACCCGCTGTCCGCAATGTTGGCAGGTGTGCGGCTTTCCCTCCGCCGCGCCGCGAATGCTGTATTCGATAACTTTTGCCGCGTCAAACTTCGCCCCGCAATACGGGCAAATCCCGCATTCGCTACTTCTGGTAGCCTGCGGGCGGCGTGGTGCGCTCTGCTGGGTGCTTTCGGTCGGCTTCGTGTCCTGCGTCCCGTCTGCGGTGTCCCGCTCCACAGCGGCGCTATACGGCGGCGTGGTCTGCGTGTCCGGCACTTTGTCCCGCTCGACTACGGGTTCCCGCTCTTTCTGCGGTCGTTCTGCCTGCGTAGGTGTGGCGGTGTCCTCTGCGGGCGGTGCAGGCGGGGCAGGACGTTTCCATTCCCGCGCGGCCTTGATGGAAATTGCCCCGGTCAGGTGATATTCCTTAAAGGCGGCGTTCTGGTTCTCCGCAGGCAGGCCCGCCAATTCGTATGCGGTCGAAAGGTTGATGTGGTCCGCTTTCAGTTCCTCCGTGAATTCCGGGGACAAATGGCGAATGATGGTGTCATATCGTCCAATCTGCGTTGTGCTGGTATGAAGCACCTTTGCGATAAAATCGCGGGTCCCGTCCGTCTGTAACTCTCCGTCTTCAAACGTCTTTTCGACGATGCGGCGCAACAGTTCGACGAACCGGGGCTTTGTCTTCGCTTTCTCCAAAACCTCCCGCAGATAGCGGACCTCTTCGATTTTGTCCCATGCGGTCTTTTCTCTCTGCGAGTTGGTAACGATCAGGTCCAGCCCGTCGCGTATTTCCTGTTCGTCCGCCGCTTCCTCTGTCGGTTCGATGACGCAGGGAACGAATTCATATTCCGGCTTCCCGCCGTTCACAAGTTCGATAGAAGCAAGGCGGCGGCGATGCCCGGCAATGACCTTGTACTTGCCGTCGCCCAGCGGAACTACGACAAGGTTTTGAAGAACTTTCCCGGCGATTTCGATTGCCGCTTTCAGTTCCCCGATTTCCCGCATGGAATAGAAATTGTCCTCCGACGGTACAAGGTCAAAGACGCTCAATTTCTCATAGCGGCTTTCAGAGGGGCGGGGCTTTGCACTCCCGCCGCCCGCCGCCGCCTTTGACGTGTCACTCAAAATCTGGTTCAAATTAAATCTTCCCATAGATAGCCCCTTTCCGTCCGAATCGGACATTTTAGCGGTGAACGCCGATGCGCCCGCGGCCTGTTATCGGTTTGAATGCTTCCCGGCAACCGTCAGGGTCGCCGCAACCGGGCCAATACCCGGCGCGGCAGAACCGCTTGTCGGAAACGTCGTCAACGTCCAGTCGGTCGCAAATCCCGCATTGATACGCGCGGATTTTCTTCCCGCCCCGGCAGTATTCCGGGACCGCTGTTTTCTCCGTCATTGTTTACCCCTCCGCAAGTATTCCTGAACGAATGCGATATAGTCCATCGCGGTTCCGCTCCGGCGGCTGTACTCCACGATAGGGATTTCCGAAAAGGTGCTTTCGGTGACTTTATCCGAATATCGAATGCGGGTGTCAAAGACGGGGTATTCCGGGCGGGACCGCAACCACGCTTCGCCCTGCTTCTCTGCGTCGGCGCGGATAAAGCAGGTAATCAAGCACCCAGTAAGGCGCAAGTGTGGGTTCAGGTCGTCCCGCGTGTCCTCAATCTGTTCTTTCAGTTCTTCCAGCCCGTCAAAGGCGTACTTGTCAATCTTTATGGGAATAATCACGTCGTCGGACGCGACAAGGGCATTTATCGTTGAAATGTTGATGTCCGGGGCGTTGTCGATGATGCAGAAATCATAAAAGTTTTCTTCCGCAATCGCGTTCAGGGCGGACCGCAGGCGCGTTTGTTGGGGGCGGGTGCTGTCCATCAGGACTTCCATGTTCGCCCGAATCAAGGTCATATTTGCGGGCATTACGTCGATATTCTCAAACCGGGTCTTCTTGATGACTTCCCGCGGGTCCAGTCGCCGGGCGGTCAGCACGTCCGAAATGCTCTTGTCATCGTAGGAATGGACCCCGAATGCCTTTGACGTGTTGCCTTGCTTGTCATTGTCTACAAGCAAAACCCGCTTGTTGTGGAGCGTTGCGAGAACGTGGGCCATGCTGTCAGCGGTCAGCGTCTTTGCAACGCCGCCTTTTAGGTTGATGATTGATATGGTTTTCACCGTCTAAACCTCCTTTTGTGGTTCTCCCGCTCGAAAGCGGGTCAACGAACGATTTCTACCAAACGCCCGTCGTTGTCCAGTTCGTACAGGAACTTCACCGTTCCGGCTTTGACGGAGTGCATACACACAATGTCGGTGATAGTCCGTTCAACGATAACGTCAAGCGTTCTGCCGCCCACCGCGCAGGCGTTCTTCCTCATGCCGATTTTGTCGCCGATCTCAAAAGGGCAAACGGCGTTGAATGCCGCAAGTTTCATTTTCTTTTACCTCCGTTTCGTTTGTCAGTGGCTCCCGGTCTTACTTCCGCCGCCGCTTATGCTTTTTCCGCTTTGGAGCGGGAGGGGCGGGCGGTTCCGGCTCCGTCGCTTCCTCGCATAGAACTTCCAGTTCCTCCACGTCCGCCGGGGCGAACGTCAGGGACGCGCCGCCGGGGTCGTATGCCTGCGCCGCCCAATCCGCCTTGAATTTCGCAAGGTCGTTTTTGTAGCGCGGGAACGGGTGTACCTGTTCGGCGTAGTAAATCGCCATCATCATTCTTTCGTCGTCTGCCGGGTCCCAATTATGCAGGTGATAGCTTGCGTGGTTGTCGTAGGCCCACAGGGAAAGCAGGACAACCAGCCCGTCGAACTCTTCGTTCGATCTCTGGATATTCTCAAAGTCCCGGTAGGTCAAGCCTTGCCCTCTGCATTCCTCCCGGATTTGTGGAATGCTCTTTCCGCCCGTTTTCAGGCGGCAACGAACAACTTTCGGTCGATAGTTCATGTATTTTCACCTTTCTTTCTCAACGGGCAGTAGCGCGGGGCCGTCTTCCCGTAGAACAGTAGCGGACCCGGCGGCGGGCATTTCGGGTGATTGCAGTAAGACGCTTCCTGCCCGAAATGCCCGACGTTGGCGCTGTTGCTGTTTCCGTTGCGTGGGTATGTGTGGACCGATGCAAATTCACATTCGCGGCACTTCATGTCGGTTCCTCCCAATTCCACCACCCTTGTTTCCCACAGGCGGGAATGGGCGTTTTGAACATGACCGGGTTTTGAAGCACCCACGCGAACCGCCCCGGCGAATAATCACCTAACAGGCGTTCCCGGTTATCCAAACTGTCCACAAGTTCTTCCACAGGCACGCAATCGACGATTTCAACGGTTCCGATGACTGCGCCCCGCGGCAGGTTTCCGCCGCCGCCTGCGGCTTCCAGTACGGCCCAAAACTCACCGTTCGTCAGATGCTTTGTCGCTTGCACTTCGTCCAGCCGCCCGGCGTGGACAGCGACGCGGCCCCGAATATGCGTCCGCCGGGGTCGGGTTTCATAATGCTTGACCCCCGCTACGATTGCGTGTGCGTAGGGCTGATACACGGTAAAGGCTTTCATTCCTGAACCTCCTTGTTTCCGTTGTAGATGACCACCATAGACGGGAACGGGGCCGCGGCGTATGCTTTGCCCTCTTCATCGGTGAAGCGTAACCGCCCGCGCACAAAGCGGATTTCCGCCCGCCCATATATGTAGTCGTGAAAGTATGTCGTGTCAGTCCGGGCCGGAATCAGAAGAACGACGGTTGCGCCGCGCTGGGCTTCCTCGTAGGCTTTGCGAACCCATTTCCCAACCTCGCGCCCGTATGGAGGGTTGCAGAATACAGCCCCCCCCCGCAAGATTCCACGGGCTTTTCAGTCCGTCGGTTTCCGGGGTGTAGTACGCCGGGCATTTTGCGCTTTTGTCGGTCGCCGCCGCGTCAAGCGTAAAATGAAACTCTTCGTTCAGGCGGTCGAAAAAGTCTTGCGGGGTGCAATAGTCCATCTTTTTACTGCTCAAAAGCGCCGCGTTCATTCTTGAACCTCCGCCGTTTCCGCGTCAAATGCGGTCGTCTGGTTTTCGTCCGGCTCTTCTTCGTCCTCCGCCGCCGGGGTGGTGAATGCGCTCCGGGTGTTCAGGAAGTGGCGGCATTGATACGGTCATACAGGTAATAAAGCCCGTTCGCCTTGCAGATGGAAAGAACCTTTTTCAGCTTCATTCGTCCACCTCCGCCGCCTGCTCGTTCAACGCCTTTACCGCCGCCGGAATGTCGGCGCGGCCCGCGTTCTCCACTTCAACCCGCGTCACGTCGCCGACGTGGTATACGGAAACTTTACGCTTCTGACGGAATCCCGCCGCCGCGGTCGCCACAGCTTCACCCGCCGCGACAATCAGGACCACACAGCCCAGCCAAACCCAAAAACTTGAAAACACGAATTGCAGAAGTTCCATTTTATTTCCCTCTTTCCAGCCTTTCGGCGATATTCAAAATTCCGACGATTGCTTCACGAATGTTCGCGTCTGTGTTCGCCGTGATGGACAGAACCCGCGCAATGTCCCGCAGTTCCTCCGCCGCGGCGATTTGGTCCGCCGCCGCGCCCGTTGCTCTCATGCAGTCAGGGCAGAGGGGCAGGCCCTCCGCCGTCGGTCCGCCGCATTGCTCACACTTCGTCAGCTTCATAGATAACGCTCCTTTACACCGGGTAGCCAAATACAATGACGGTTCCTGTCAGGACTGCGCCCAGCAGGAAAGCAACCCACAGGATAACCACGCCCAACAGGACGTTTTCAGCCCAGCCGCAGACACGCAAGGCCCACTTTGCCACGGTCCAGCATTGCAGGCGGCGGGTGTGTTCCAGTTTTTCAAGGCCCGATGCCCGTTTCATGTCGTAGGTCGCCGCTTTGACCTCCGCCGCGACTTTCGGTTGCAAACCCGCTCGAATGGTGAACAGCGCCCAATAAAGAACGATCAGCAGAATTCCGGCACGCATTGTCAGTCCTCCGTTTCCCGTTCATGCGCCCACACGCATTCGGCGCAGTTTTCCAGTTCGCCCGTGTCGAGCGGGCAAGGCTCCTTGTCGGCCCATTCAGGCTTCATGCAGTCATACTTCATTTCGTTTCCTCCGTTTCGATGTTTCGGCCCCGCAGGGCAAGCATTTTTTCACGAACCAGCTTATCGACGACGCGGCCCGGCGTTTTCTGCCCGCTCATAAGCATAAGGCGTTCGAGGTTGTAGGCTGTCTGTGCCGTGACGCGGACCGTCATTTTCTGTGTGTGCTGTTTTTTCATGGTGTCCCGCTCCTTTCGTGGTGGACGTAATCGAGGAATAGCACCGCCCCATTGAAACGGACCCGCCATTGTTCGAGGTCCGCCGCGGTAACGTACTTTCTGCCGAAATGTTCTTTCATGTCCCGCCATACCGCCCACGGGACAAAGAAAAAGTCGTTTCCAATCCCGCCGCAGACTGCGGCAAGCGCACCCCGTCGGGCGTGGCGTTCCAGCGTGTCCCGCTGTTCCTGTGTCAGAACGTCCCACTTCAAACGATCTGTCGTTGTGTACTTCGCTTCAAAGACTATGGAGCGCCCGCCGTCAAGCGTTCCTTGAAAGTCCGGCTGTGCGCGGGCGGTAAAGCGGCCCTTGAACTTTCCGTCGCGGCTCTTTTCCAGAACGCGGAACGGTTCAGGGGTTTTGTCTACGTCGGCCCGCTCCCGGTCAGAATAGAGGGCGCAGGCGGCTTTTATGGCACTCTCGAAAAAGTGGCCCTGTGCGTTGTTGACTTTGTTTTGATACCGCAGGGCGGCGCGTTGGTTGTCTATCACGGTTCCGCCCCGCTTCCCAACACCGGGCGGCGCGTGTGGTCGCCCATGCCCGCCATAAGCGCTTGAAGTTTAAGTGCTTCGCTTCGGCTGATTTCCGCCGCCGGGATTTCTTCGGCCTTTTTGGAAGCAGGCGGGAAGATGTCGTTCTTCATCAGGAACGCCGAATAGAACCGTTCCATTTCCTCTTCCAGCGCGGCTTTATAAAACTCATAGCTGAATTCGATTTCCAGCCGTTCCACCGCGGTGCAGTCAATTCCGACTTGCTTTCGTGCGCGGCCTGAATAGGACCCGACGCACTTAAAGGGGATTTTCCCGGTCACGGTATAAATCACCTGAACCAGCAGTTTTCTTTCATACGGGGTCTTGTAACGGAAGAAGCACTTTTCCAAACGCTCTTCCGCTATTTCGGCTTCGTCGATGCCGCATTGCGTCATCAGCCTATCAAGCAGGGCGGCGGCTGACTGCTTTTCGCCGTCTGCGCCGCGGTTTGCAAGGGCTTGAACCTTGCGTATCTTCTCTAACAGGCGTTCCCGCTCCGTCATTGTCATACCTCCCATGTGTAAGGTTCCGTGCGGCACATATCGTAGAACGGGCAGAACGAACAAGCGTCGTCCGCCGTCCTGCGGTCGCAAATTTCTTTGATGACCCGCGCGGCCTGCTTCATTTCTTCGACTTCCTGTTCTTCCGGGGTCGGCTCATTTCTTCTCATATCTCGCAGATACCCCCGATATTGTCCAAATCGGCCCGGCTCACCGTTCGGCGTTTCAGGATACCCGCCATGACTTCGCCGTAACGGTCCCAACGTGCCGTCGTGGTCGTGAAGTAGCGCAATTCCGGGTTGAACTGCGCCCGCATTTTCAGGCTTGTAAGGATTTCACTTGTGATTTCGAGGTCAAGCGGGTAAACGCTGACGCGCCCACTTTCCTTGTCTACCTCCCGGCAGACGGCAAGCAGTTTCAACCGCTCCCGCGGCTTCGGCGGCTCCCGCTCGATTGCGTCCTTGCAGTCGCAGGGTTCGGAAGCGTCGAGGTGTGCGCCGCAGTCCGGGCAGATTTTGAACGGCCTTGCCATATTGAACAACCCCTTTCTTTATTCTTTCTTTCGCAATTTCAGGTAGACCGCCCAACCCGTGAAGTCGTTGTATTCGTACTGAACGCCGTAGTCATCGTCGGTCAGTGTCCAGCCGGGATATTTCTTTTCCCAAAACTCACGGGGCGGGTGTTCTTTCGCCCACTTCTCGATCTGACGGCGATTGTACTTGCCGTCGTTCGTTCGGCTGTACGGCCTTTCGAGGTTATGCGAGGAATTCCACCGCTTTTTCCCGCACCCCTGCTTCACAAGGTAGGTGCAAAGGGCGGCTATGCCGTTTTCATCGGCTTGCAGGCGGTCAGCATTGCAAAAGCCGATTTTGTCGCCCTTTTTCTGTCCCTTGCGCCTGCGTTTTCTCCACAGGTCTTCCACAACGTCACGGTCAAGCCCGCCGTTCATAATGATGTGGTGATGAATACGAACGGGGGTTTCGCTGTTTCGCTTCGTGGTGTAGGCGGTAACGATCATGTACTTTAGCGGCGGCAAGCCCTCTTTCTTTCGGCGGTACTGGACCCGGCGTAGGAAGTTTGTTGCTTCCTGTTCGGCCTGTTCCACCGTGTCGGGCAGATATTTTCCGCTGTATGTAGCCGTAACGTGCAGGGCTTCCGGGTCAGAACCGAAATTCAGGTTCGCCGTCTGCGTGAAGTAGCGGCGGGCGTTCTTGTCATTCAGGTTCTTTTGCTTCGGCTCCGTTTCCTTGATTTTCTTTGACCTCTTCCCGCGCGTAGATGCTGTCAGTTGCGCGGCGGTATAGGGGTATATATCTACCTCCCGATAATGCTTTCCGCAGTAGATTTTCTTTTCTCTCATAAAACTTCGCACTTGCTTCACTCCTTTTGCGGGTAGAGGAAGCGGGCGGGGCTTTACTTCCGGCGTGTGTAGTTGTCTATGCAGGCAGGAAGAACACCAGATAGGACGTGTCTTTCTTCCTGGTCCTGTTGTCATGCGTGACAAGGCTAATCGCAGGAACGTTAATACCCATTACAAGCCCGCCACGCCGCGCAAAAACGGCGTTATTTGTTGACTTTTTCCGCCGTTTTTGATATACTAACGGTAGGTTGATAGCTGATATATTTTCATCGGCGGAACCCGCTTCGCGTCTGCTCTCCCAAGCAAACGCGGGGCGGTTTTTCTTTATCCAGTTTTCACGACGGCGGGGGTTCAGACCTCCGCCGCTTTGTCTTTGTCTTCCTGCGCGATCTGCGCCGCGTCCTGCTTCGACGTGAACAGAGAAGCCACAGCCGCGCCCAGCGCTTCGCCCCAAACTTCCACGGGGTATTCATTCAGGGCATTCAAAATTCTGTCGCTTGCGATAAGAACAAGCTGTGCGCGGTCCTCTTCGGCGACTTCAACGTTTTTCTCTTCGTCGTCCTCTCCGGGGACAGATACCAAGATTTCGGATTTCAGATAGCAAAGCGGGCGAACGCCGCCGATGCCGAGGCAAGCGATGTTCCAGTCCAACGCGCCAGAGGAATAGACGCAGCGGACGTTGCAAGAGCCGGACGCGTCACAGGTCCACGGGGTCAGGTTCCAGCACCACGCGTCCACGCGTGGGATAATGCCGCGGAACATTCGATACAGCTTGTCCGACAGCAAAGCGATTTTGTCGGTTGCGGTTCCGTAGTCGGTCATGCCGTCATCGGCGGTCAGGTCGCTTTCCCAATCGAGAAACGCCGCCCGGTCCGCGCCCTCTGCAACCAGCGCGTCGAGGAACGCGCCGTTCAGTTCGCGGCGCAGGGAAGAAGAACGCCAATCGTTCTTGTTGTCTTCGTCGAAAGCGCGTTCAAAGACGGGTTCGGCGGAAATCGCAACGGTTCCGTCGCCTGCGTACAGCTTGACCCACTCAACACCGCCGTACAGGAAGCGCCCGCCCGTTTCGATCTGCGAAATTTTCTTCATGGTTTAGTCCTCCTCATATTCCGGCTTGAAGCCGTTCTTAATGTCCGTGATAAGGTCCCGGACCGTCCGGGAAAGGCAGTAATAGAAAACCGGGAGAAAGAGGGCGAAAACCTCTCCGCCGACGGCGAAATAGCCCCGGTAGACCAGCGCACGGGCCGCACCCTCACGAAACAGCATAATTCCGGCAATCGTCAGGGCCGCATACTTCACGATAGCCCACACGGGGACCGGGCGGCGCTGGGCGATTTTCCGGGACTTCCGCCGGGCGGTCATTTGCCCGGCTTCAACGGTGATTGTGATAATCTCTTGTGTCATTTCGGTTCCTCCACTTCGATTCGCTCCGCCGCCGCGATCATAACGGCACGTCCGTTCTTGTCCAGCAGTTCACCTTGTACCAGCAACCCGGTTTTGTCCGGGGTCTTGCGGTAAATCACCGCTGTTACTCGCTGGTAGGTGATGCCGTTGTACCGTACCGGGCGTTCGTCCATGAACGCCCGCTTCAAATCAGCCGTTGTCACGGGGCGCACCGCCTTTCCGGGAAATCTCATATTCGGCCCCGAAACGGCGGCGCTTGCACCGCCAACAGGTGATTTTCATATTCACGCCGCCGCGGACACGCTCAATATCGTGTTTCCCGGCTTTCTTGATTTCGAGGAAGCAAGGCAAGCAGAATTGACGTTTCATGCTGTCACCGCCTTTCAACCGTCGTAGCACCCGCACGGCGCACCGCATAAACAGCCGCCGGGGGTTTCCGGGAATAAATCGTCAAATGTGATTTGGGCTTCTTCAAATTCCTTGATTTTCATAGCTTCGTCATGGTAACTTTCCCAAGACCAATTCCGGCCCAACCCCTTAACGGTTTTCAGGCTGTCCGCCGCGTTATGTTCCAAGTCGATTGCCCTTTGAAATAATTCGGGATAATCTTCCCAAAGCGCTTGAATTTCTTTTTTCTTCATCGACGGGCAGAAAAAGCAACTCGACTTACCGGGTTTCGGAAGCCCTGCCCGTTCGATCACGCGCACGCATTCCGATCGGTCCCAGCCCCATTCATATAGGGGGTATCTGTTTTTATACTTTTTGTTCGCTTCGTCCGCCGGGGCCGCGTGCTGAATTCTGCGTGTTTCGCCTGCATCGTAGCCGATATACTTATAAACCCGCCGCCCCGCGGCCCACTCTTCGCGGCAAGGCGGATAGTTGTTGCAGAACTTTTCTTGCGTTCCAATCTTGTGTTTAAGCGAGCATTTCTTGAAACCATAGGCGATAGACGGCAACGCATGAGAACGCAGGCATTCTTCTTCCAACGTCATTCGATTTCCGCCTTTGTCGGTGTAGAAAACCGGGGTTATTATCGGCAGTCCATGCTTTTCAAGCCACACGTTAAATGTCTGAATAAATTCGTATGTATGCGGCTGTTCTGCGCCGGGGTCTGCAAAAAGAATTAGGTCTATTGGGATTTTGTGTAGATACATTCCGATAATCATAGCAGTTGAATTTGTCCCACCGCCAAATGAAACAACGTTCATAACTTGTTCTTCCTTTCATTCCTTGCGTCTGCGCTGACGATCAGCCGCCGCAGGTCCAAATTTCTTCAACCTGCTTTCGGCAGTATTCCGGGCCGTTCAGGTTGACCCAATCACTGATAATGGCGCGGTCTTCGTCTTCACGGTGTTTGTCGATAGCCTTGAAGTTCTCTTGCAGGGTGTCCGGGTCAAAGTATTTCACGCTGGAACCCGTACCGTGGGCCAGAACCACGCGAACAGCAATACAAGCCGCGTCCGTGCAAATTTCGATACGCAGGTTTCCAAACTCCATGAAGTACGCGCCGACGAATGACGTACTTTTCGTCAGACCGCGGGCGGTCCCGAACTCCTGCATTGCGAGGGTGCGGGCCGTCTTCGCCGTCAGCTTGACCCCGCCGTGTTGCTGTTCCTTTCGGCTCATACCTCCGCCGCCTTTCCGCTCTCCTGCGATAGCCACCAAAGCGGATTGTTCCGCTTGTCCTCATACGGGCAAGGGCTACCATCGTCACAACTGACTTTCCCACACCCGGCGCAATACTTCCGCTGGAATTCTTCGTCCCACGGCGCTTCAATGACGGGCAGGCCCCGCAAGAAAGCGCCCAGCGTTTCCGGGTTCTTCGTAATTTCTTCAAAATTGTTCACCGCGAAACCTCCTTTACGAATTGACCGCGGATTTGCCGCGGCGTTTGAAGTTTTCTTGTACGCGCTGTTGTGCAAGAACGGGGTTGTATGCTTTCCGCAGGTTGCGGTCAAGCCCGCCCGTTTCGCCGCGCTTCAACTCCCGGTAGACGGTAGCCGTTGTCACGCCCAGCCCGTCGGCAATGTCCGCCACCCGGTCGCCGTTCAGGTATCGCGTGGAAATCTCCTTGCGGTCCTGAAAGTCTATATATCTGTACTGCCGCACCATTTCACCCCGTTTCTTTTCACCGTTGCGGCTTATTCTTCGCCTTTTGCTTTTTCGACACGCGCTTTCAGCGACACATACCAGCAATAGGCGCTTGCGACGTGCGTAATAATCCGTACCAAATCCGGCTTTGTTGCCGATTTTGTCAGCCTTTCGGCGATTCTGTCCGCCGCCATACTGTCGAAAAATGCGCCGTCAATCAACGAAAGAACCGCCGCCGTTTGGAAGCTGTCGGAAATCGGCGTGCAATAACCGTCCAGCTTTTCCCACATTTCCGCAAAGAAAACAAGTTCGTTTGGTAGTTCTTCATCGTCGCCAAAGTCGGTGCGTTCGTCAGGATAGCAATATTCGCTTATGAAGTTCCTGATTGCTTCAAGCGTCAGTTCTCCGCGCCCGCCGTCGATGTCCTCCCATGAAAGCGCTTCCGGCTTAAAAATACAGCCCATGCCTTACCACCTTTCCGGGAGGGGCGGCAGGCTTTCGCCGCCCCTCCGCTTTTTTATTCGTAGACGGGATAGAGGGAAGCATTTTTCATCAACCAGCACCGCCCGGCGCAGTCAAACCGAATGAAATTCCAGTCGGTCGCGTCGTAGTACGGGGTCCCGATGATGCGGACCCGGCTAACCTCGAACCCGAATTCTTCGCAAACTGCAACGCGGGCTTCCGCTTCCGTGATTTCCTGCGAACAGTTATTGACCGCCCATTTCTGGTGAACCGGCGTGTCTTTTCCCGTTCCGATCTGATATGCGATGATTGCTTCCGGCTTTCTCAGACACCATGCGTAATACGCATAGTCCATCAGCGCACCCGCAGTCAGCCGCCCGGCCTTGATGTGTTCCGAAATGACCCGGTAAACCTCCTGCAAGGTGTCCAGCTTGCGGCCCCTGCATTCCGCTTCCGCCGTGAACTCTTCCAGCGTTAGGGCGATTCCGTGGTTCGCTTTCCATTTGCGGTCGTACCCGGCTTTCAAGTCGGCTTCCGTTGCGAACATATAACCGCGGTCAAGGACGAACTTTTCAAAGTCGGTCAGCTTCGACGCATCGGCGTTCGCTCTGATTCTCTCCGCCAGCAAATCGCCGTAGCCCGGCCCCGCCTTTTTGTCCGTTTCGGTGGCCCGCTCGTTTTCGTCGTAAATCCGGCTTTCGGAATGCTTGTCGCTCCAAAACTCGACGCGGCCTTTATCGTTCACCTCGTAGAACGTGCCGTTCTCTTCGGTGGAATAGGTCTTGTGAATCACGTCGTTTTCCATCGTGGATTTCTCGATGTAGTGAACTCCACCGATGATTTCAGCTTTCGCGGCTTCGTACTCTTCAAAAGAAACGTGCTTCATTTTCGCGTCCTCCTTGCGCTTTCGGGCTTTTTATGGTAAAAAAATAAATGCGATAGAACGCGTACCCGTCATTCGACGTGGTATTTGTTCTTTCGCATTTAATATTACAGGCCGCCCTTTTTGAAAAATGTGGATTTCCCTCTTGACAGAACGGAGGGAAGCTCATATAATACTACTGTTCGCGACGTGAGCCGTACAACTTCATATCCGGGTGTAGCGCAGTTGGTAGCGCGCATGGTTCGGGACCATGAGGCCGTGAGTTCGAATCTCGCCACTCGGACCAAAAAAATCCTTGAAGCCGTAAGGCTTTGAGGATTTTTTATTTTGCATTGACAGCGGAAAAAGTGCGCTGCATCTAACACTTTTCTAACACTGTTAGATGTTGATGCAGTTTGACAACTTTTGTGCCATGGCCTGTTTCCGCTGCGTTTCCAAATGGCCATAAATGTTTGCGGTCGTGCTGATATCCGAATGACCGAGCCATTCCTGTACTTCTTTCAACCCGCAACCGTTATTGATAAGCAAGCTCGCGCAGCTATGACGAAGTTCGTGAAAACGAATGTGCGGCAAGTTGTGATTTTTGAGAATCTTTCCGAATCGGTGACTGACATAATCGGGAGTAACAGGGTGGCCATCAGGCCAGCAAAAAACATAGTCGCTTTCAATGTAGCATTTGCCAAACAAACGCTTGTTTTCCCGCTGTTCCTGTTTCAACTCAAGAAAGAGATATCGCATTTCCGGCAGCAGTGGAAAGCTGCGATAACTGCTTTTCGATTTGGCCTTATCCTTTTCCACTGTTTCGTAGATTTTGACAACGGTGTGCTTGATGGTCAGCACATTGTTTTCAAAGTCGATACTATCCCACTTTAGACCCAATAGCTCACTGCGCCGCAGACCGTAGATAATAGCGGTTTTGATGATAGGGTATAGCTGCTCCTGTTGAGCTTCTTGCAGCAATATGTTGAGCTGTTCCGCTGTGTAAAATTGCGCCTGTGAACGAGCTTTTGGGGGCAAACGCAGCAGGGAACAGGGATTGACCGTCAATAGCTCTTCACGAATGGCTTCGTTCAACACTTGATTGATGATGTTTTTTAGCTCGCGTATGCTTTTTGGAGAAAGACCGCCTTTTCCGTCAAGTCGGCCACAACGCCCCTTTTCGTCGAGAAATGCCTGTATCGACTTTCTATTAACGGCGGCAAGTGTTAATCCGCAGTTGGAAAACCAAGGCAGAATGTGCCGTTCCGTAATGGCACGATAGCTCTGCATCGTAACGGCATCCACACGTTGCTCGACGATGGTGAGCCAGTGGCGTATGTAGTCCGTGAACAGGATATCGGCGGCATTATCGGATGGCGCGGTGTGTTCCAATGCAGCAAGCTTTTCATGTAGCATCTGCTCAGCTTTGCGTTTATTGCCCTTTTCGGGTAGCCCAGTTGCAAGCCACTTTTGCTTGCGTTTTCCATTTTCGGTGCAATTCAGCACCATATAAAATTTTCCGTTTTTAGTTTGCAGACTTCCTGTCATGTTGTTCTCCTTTCAACAGTTCGTCTGCTGTTATCGTTTTACTGTGAAACGGGCTGCATTGATATAGTCCGTTACACATACTTTGGGAATACGAATCGTTTTGCCGATACGGCGGCAGCCAATCGTGCCGTCGTTGACGAGCCTATAAGCGGCGTTGATGCCGATTCCGAGAATTTCGGAAAGCTGCTCCACCGTGAGAATATCGGGGTAATCATTCAGCAATCAGACCACCCCCTTAAAACGGCGCGTCGGCGTCATCAGCCAGCATTTCATACTTTTCATTGATGCGCCGCAGAAATGCTGCATAGCTTTCAGGTTCTTCAACCTGCACATTGGGGTATTGCTGCTCTAACGGAATATTGCTGATGATGTAAACCTCGGTAAAACAGGCAACCTTATCCTCATAACGGCACGGGAGCATGAGGGGATAGCCGTCAAGGTATTTCAACATATCTACTAATGGCAGGCTGCTGCGGAACTCATCAAAGAGTATGACAGGCTCCCCCTTATAGCTGTCAAAAGGATGTGCATAGTTTGTCACGCGGAATACATTTTTGTAGCTATGCTTGTCCATGACCGAGCGCGTCTTACCTACGCCAGTAGCACCCCATATATATTCGACGTGCAGCACGCGCCATTCCTCACGGAATTTTTCTTCCAACAGCGTCTGCCGCGCCTGTTCGATATTCTTCAGGCGATACATGGCTGACGGATAGGTTCGCATGATCTCACCGTCGCTTGCGCCATTCTCTACCATTGTGAGAATTGCTTCGGACTGCTTCACGCGGCGGTCTGGTTGCTCTGGCAACTCACCCGATTCCTCAAACGTTTCAGGCAGATTCGTTTCCGCCTTGTCTGTGTCCCGCCATTTTCCCTCTTTGCGAATATAATCGCGGTTTTCACTATGACTTCCGCGAGCAGCATCAATGTGCGCAGCATAGAAGCGCTGCTTTATTGTCGAAAACATGACTTGATTCTTAAATGCCGCATAGATGTGTGTATGCGGTGTGCCTTCTTCACCAACCTCGTCGCACAAGCACCAATAGATACAGCCTTTGAGCTGTTCAAGGTTTTGTCGAATAAGTGCATGGTCAAAGCCATGTTCTTTTGGGTTATTGATTGTTAGCAGGTACTTACGGTACGAGGTTTCACGAGGCATAATAAATACTCCTTTCTTTTGCTGCGTCAATCCTCCTTTCAACGGAATGTACTCAGATTTCATTGTTACACAGGGGGTAATACTAACCCCTGTGTTTTATGTCCCTTACGGGACGCGGTTATAGAAAGCGATACTTCGCTCTCTTTTGCTGGTGGTGCAGCGGTAGGCTATCGCCTTACTTGACATCGTAAGCCGTTGCTTGTCGGCAAAGCCTGCCACTCGGTCGGACGGGATGCGAGCCGCTGCGCTCTCGCATTTTCGCGCAGGAACACCCGTTTCTCTTGCGGATTTCTGCATAAATCAGGTAATGCCTTTCTCTCGCAGTTCCTGAAATTGTGCCGCACCTTCGTTAGCAGCCTGCTGTAACTGTTCCAGTGTTGAATTCTGCAAAAAGTGCAAGACTGCTTTATTATTTGCATGTGCGTTCAACTGTTGTACAATGAGCTGCAAGCAGGCTGTTGCATCGTTGACAATGCCAGTTTCGTTTTTATAAGCCTGTAGCCGTTCATAAATTTCATCGGGAATTGTCAAATTGATGCGCTTCTTATCCGATGGCATTTCATTCACCTCTTTTCTTGACAATAACGTACCACAAAACAACGCAAAAAGTCAAGGAGTATTTTGGAGTAACTCCAAAATACAAGAATTACAGCGCAGCCGGAACAGAAAAGCTGCGCTGCATTTTTTATTCAAATAAGTCTGTAATGGCAACGCCCAAAACATTGGCCAGCCCGTAAAGCTCAATATCAGTGACAGTTCTTTGTTTGTCTTCGATTCTGGAAATTGAACCGCGGCAAATATAGACCGCGACTGTTTCCAGTTTGTTGGAAAGCAGCTGCTGACTCCAACCGCGTTCCTGACGCAGCCTTTTTAGATTGCTGCCTATCAGATTCATTTCAACGCCATCTATAATCCTTGCCATTTGCTGTCCCTCGCTTGTCTTGACATAGGACAATCTTATCGGTATATTGTCTATAGGTTGTCCTGTCACGAGACGGAAGTGGAATTTTAGGAGGAATAAACGATGGCGGCGATGATATTATGTGTGCTTGTTATGCTTGCGTTGTGCGTGTTGAAGTTGGTAAAAAGAACTGATTATCGCAGAGAATCCGATTATTTTTATGAAAATAACCTTGACGAATACGGCGAAAATGAAGCGTACACGTCGGAGTATATCGACTATTCCAAAGCTTACCAACCCAAGTGGCTTTTCTCTTATAACGAAAAGGCGTTTTATCACAAGTTAAAAACCTTTGCTGACCGGAATGGGCTTTTCCTTTTTGCGAAAGTTCGCCTTCTCGATTTAGTAGAACCACGACGCGGACAGCAAAAATACAAAACATATTTCTATAAGATTCAGGCAAAGCACGTTGATTTTGTCCTTTGTGATGCAAAGCTTGTTGCAAGATGGGTCATCGAACTTGACGACACAAGCCACCGGCGCGCAGATCGTGCGGAAAGAGATACCTTTGTTGATGAAGTCTTAATGAGCACGGGCTATACTATCCTGCATATGGACAGTTTTGATGAAAAGCTGTTAGAGCGTGAAATTATCGGCATCGACGTTCAATAGACAACTGGCATGGTGCGCCTTAAAATGGCGCACCATGCCAGTCTTTACGATAACAGCAGATGAGTTCTAACATTTTTTCTAACAGTTTCTGAATTTTTCATTTTTGAGGAATTCAGGACGTTCTAAGGATTTTCAAATAGAAAAGCGCTCAAACCCTTGAAAACACAAGCGCTTTGCTGTGAGCAGATGAGAGAGGACGTGATAGACCATGACCCCGTTCCGCACTTTCGGGACCATGAGGCCGTGAGTTCGAATCTCGCCACTCGGACCAACGAAAAGCCTTGAAATCGTATGATTTCAAGGCTTTTTTGCAACTTTTAAGAGCAAAACGTGTGGTGCGCAAATGTGTAAAAACTCCAAAAGCGCACAAAAAAGCGCACAACTGCGAAAATCGCGCGTGAAAGTCATTGATACGTCAGAAATGAAAGGGTGCGTTTCAATGGCGAACATTCGAGAAAACAAGAAAAACGGCAAGATTATTTCTTTCCGCTTTATCGTCTGCTTAGAGCGTGATGTGCGCGGCAAGCAAATCAGAAAATACACCACTTGGACAGCGCCCGCCGACTTGACACCCGCAAAGGCAAGAAAAGCGGCGGAACGTGCGGCGGATGCGTGGGAAGAGGAAGTCAAGGTGGAGTACCAGAAGCAAAAGGAACTCGGCAGCGCGTACTGCCTACCGCCCGATAAGCGGCGGGATGATTTTGTGTCGTTTGTGAATGATACGTGGTTCGTTTTGCAGATACGCGGCGAGAATGACAAGCCGAACACCATAGCGTTTTACAAGAACATGACACGCATTATCTCGGAGTATTTCAAGGGTTCTGTCTTGCAGGAAATCAGCCCTGTTGATATTCAAAAATATCTTGTCTATCTGCGCACAGAGTACAAGAGCAAATTGGGGAAGCCGCTTTCAGCGAAAACTTTACGCCATCAATACGGGACGCTCAACCTGATATTTGGCTATGCCGAGCAGCAGGAAATGATAGCACAGAATCCGATGCGAAAGGTCAACGCACCGAAGAAAGAGAAGAAGCCCGTTGATGCAATGACTAAAGAACAAGCGGAAAGATTTTTTAAGCTGCTGCCCGATTGTCCGATGGACTTTCACTGCATTATGCAACTACTGATAACGACAGGCATTCGGCGGGGCGAGTGTATGGGGCTGCAATGGGGAGATATCAACGAGCGCGAGGGCACAATGAGAGTTGAACGCAGCGTTGCCTATACGCCAGAGAGCGGCGTTGTCATCAGCACCCCCAAGACCACAAACAGCATCCGCACTATCCCGCTCATGGCGAGCACTGTTGCATTGCTCCAAAAGTACAGAAAGCGGATGCAGGCCGAGCACCCAAACACGATTTTGAAAAACGCGTTTCTCTTCCCAAACAAAGACGACGTTTTTCTTCCCCGTGACCCCAATTCCGTGACAAGACGCGTCAAGCGGTTTATGAAGAACAACGACTTTCCCGACCTCTCGCCGCACGATCTGCGGCACTCCTGCGCAAAGCTGTTGCTTTCCCAAGGTGCAGATATTAAAAGCGTACAGGAGATTTTAGGTCATGCAGATGCAAGCACAACGCTGAATTTCTACGTAAAGTCTGACTTGCAGCAGATGAAGTCCGCAACAGAAAAGTACGCCGCCGCATTTAATCTCTGAAATTCAAAGGGTAGTCAACAAAACCACATAAAGCAGGAGAAAGGGGAATCCGCACAAAAGCGGTTTCCCCTTTCTCTCTAATAGTCCAATATATAATTTCTTTCAGCAGGACACCGAGAAGCGGCGGGAGCTGACAGATTTTGTGAAGTCCTTGTAGAGATCGGCGTAGAGCCGCTTGAAGGTGGTGCTGTCAAAGCGGTTGGAAATGATGCTTGTGTAGCGGACGATGTACGCCCCCGCGCTCAGCTCTTCCGTGTTCTGACGTACCATTTCTTCTTTGATGGCCTCGCGGATGGCGTCGGCCTTGGCTTTTGCCTTAGTGGCAAGATCGTCGTAGTTGTTCATCGTCTCAATCAGGGAAATCATTTCGTTCTTGCTCATGGTGTTTGTCTCCTTTTGGATTGTAATTTTACAAGCGGTGGGTGGCCTTAAACATCTATGCCTTTGGCAATCTCACTCTCTCTTATCCGTTCCCACTCTGATCTTGCGTTCTTGGTTCAGCTCTCGCTTACTTCGTCCGCCTTGGCTTGCTCTCTTGATCTGTCTATATAATACTACGAAATTCGTAATTTGTCAATACTATTTTCGTAATTATTTTACGAAAAACGAAAAATATTTTCTGTTTTCGTATTGACATACTACGTTTTTCGTAGTATGATGTATGCGTGGAAAAGGAGGCGCACAATGATAAAATTCAAGGTCAAGGTCATGCTTGCCATGCGGGACATGACGCAGAAGGAATTAGCGGAGCGGACGGGTATCAGGCCGCCCACGGTGTCCGCAATCTGCACAGGCTCGGTCAAGCACCTTCCAGTAGAGGCATTAGATAAGATTTGCGACGCGCTGGACTGCCAGCCCGCCGATCTCATGGAGTTTGTGAAAGACGCGGAATGACGGGGGCTATATTTCGGGAGAGGCCAAACACAAAGACTCTTTTACAAAAAAGCGTGGGCGACACTCCTGCGAAATGGCTCTTTCATACCGGAAGACGGTCTTTGCGTCTGTCTGCGGGCGGAGCACTTTTCCCGCCCATCGGCGGAAACGAAAAAAAGCGGTTTTTAAGTCGCACATTTAACAGTCTTTTTCTTCTTCTATTCTCTGTTAAGTGTTTGACTTAAAAACCGCTTTGCTTATTTCCAATCCTTGAATATCTTTTTGAGAGATTCATCAACCGTCGCCTACATCGTCTTCTCGATGAAGCGAAACATCTCTGCCTCCATTACGGATTGCTCCCGCTTCTTTTTCTTCTTGCGTTTGCTGTCTGCGTCAATCCTCATCTGATCTTCACCTCGCTTGTAAAGATGATCTGGGGGACGACCTCTTCTTCCTGCTCCTGAATGCGGGAATATATCGCCTCGCGTTGCTCCAACCAATTCGCCTGTGCGGATTGCCCGTTCAGTTGATACCAATAGCGATTGGGTATCATTCCGCGTGATCTGTAAAGGTTCGTCATATCTGTATTCATAGGGGTATCTCCTTTTAGTTTCATTTTCATCATTATTGAAACAGTATGCTTTTGGATTGATTCGAATTGCCCGCTGATAGCGCAATAGCAAAGGGAGAGCCGCATTTTATGCAGCTCTCCCGATTGTTTACATTCCTACCTCGAAATCTTCGTCGCAGAAGTCAGTATTCGCATAGTGCTCATAGATTTCTTTGTCTGACACGATTTTGTCTGCATTGGCAAGTTCGCCCCATGAAATATCGGGCTGCATTTCAGACAGGTACATACCCTTTAAAATTTTAATTTGCTTCTTGCTTAAATGAAATACGTTCATAGTAGTTTCTCCTTTTAATAAAGTTAAATTGTTATTATAGTTTTGAGTCATCGTAATGCTCCTTTATAATTTCTCCTAATGTAATTGTGAGTGCGGCGGGATTGGTGGTGAACTATCGCCAGTTTTCCACCTTTGGAATCTGATAATTGAGCGGCGGGAGATGGCGGCGGATGAACTCGCCCTCTTTCTCGCCTATTTCTTCTTCAATTGCGGCGGGCGTCGTGCTGCGAGCGGCATACAGAACGCAAAAGCGTATGCGATGGCCGCGCCGCGATGCTTCCGCCAGTATTTCATATTTGTGTGCTTTTGGACGGGAGAGCTACGCATAGTGCTGCGCCATGCGCGCGAGCATATTGACGCTTTTTCCGATATAGACAGTCTTTCCGTCCAACAGGATAGCGTAAATGCCCGCCCGCTCGAATTGCGGTGCTAGCCCTTTGCGCTTTAAGGATTGATAAATCCGCTGCTCAAAAAACGAAAGGTTCATTTTTGCTGTGTCCCTGCGGTAGGTCGTAGGGTGGGTATTCAATACCAAGGTCATAATACAGCAGCGCCCAAAGGTTATACGCTTCTTCCATCACAACACCGTAGTCTTGGGAACGCTCTGCAACTGCCTAACTGAACATAATGCGGAAACAATTGACCATTTCTTCAATGGTCATTTTCTTACTCTTGGACATGTTTTTCTCCTTAAAAATAAAATTCGGATGGCGTTGGAGAAACTTGTTTCTCCACGCCCGTATTTTTTATATTTGTATTATTTATATTTATTTCTATATCCTCAGGCGTTCCATTCTGAACGGCTTGCGTTTGCTTCTGGACGGCTGCCGTAAAGTCAAGGCCAACAGGCGTATTCTCATTGTGTAAACGCGTCTCCCGCTGCGGCGTTTCATAGAAATCGTATGTATTGCCGCTGCCGCGCTGAACAAGATAACCTTTGTCAACGAGCTTCAAAAATTGGTCGCGGTAGGTGGATGCCGCCATTCCAACCGCCTGACGGATGGCGGCGGGAGACAACGCTAACACGTAGCGTATGATACAACAGATAATTCGTCCAGTATCTATTTTTCAGATAACGAGAATACATTTTCTGTAGTTGGAACATCTTCACCGATGACAATACGAAATGAAGATGTGTCAATTGATAAATCAACTGCCACAGTTGGAGACACTATTACGATTTCAGTGAAGGTTGGAAGCGAAAAAGTCAAGCGGGTTTCTCTTGACTTGATCAATCGAGACTCTGGCAGACAGGATCACTTTCTTGAAATGCAATATGATACGGCGGCTGAAAGCTATATATATCGACTGAAAGTTGTTGATACTCTTCCGTCTGGTTATTGGGAGATTGGGTTTATCAATGCTTCTGATGAGTATGGATACGGTATCGCTGAATTTGTTGGAAATTCAAAGACAGGTTTTACTATCATAGGGACGACCGCCGACACAGAGGCTCCCGTGGTTGATAATACTACGCTTTCGTTCAGTAAATTGGAGATTGATCAGGGTGAATCATCTGTCATTTCTGTCAAAATAACAGATAATATTCAGGTAGGCAGAGTGGTTTTTTCAATCCGCAATGAAGAGACAGGAAAACTATTAGCCTATCCTAATATGACCTATAACGCAGAAACTGACAGGTATGAATATGTTTTTGTCGCTGACGATACAATACCATCAGGTCATTGGAAACTTTGCTCGATTCACGCTTGTGATACTACCAACAATCTGAACCTTCAAAGCTATTATTCTTGGGATTATTTCATACTTGTAAAAGGCGAAAACAATCATGTATGGCAGGAAGATAAGGCAATAGAGCCTACATGTACAAGAACAGGATTGACAGCTGGCTCAAGTTGCAGCATTTGTTGACATCAATGCATCTAACTACTATTCCAATGCTGTAAATTGGGCTGCAAACACAAGAATCACAGTAGGTACAAGCACAAACGCATTTTCACCGAATGCAGACTGCACGCGCGCCCAGATCATTACCTTCCTCTATCGCTACATGGGGAAATAAGTTAATTGAAGAGAAGTAGGTAACATTGGCCCGCTCCTTTTCCTTTGACGCACAAAAAGCGCACAGACTTCAAAAACCTGTGCGCTTTTTCTTTTGGAACGCTCAAATAATCGTTGCGCCCGCGGCGGGAGAGTGGTATAATGAAAGTAGAAAAAACATAGATGTATCAAGGCTTTCAACGTATTTATCTGAGAGGCTTAAGTTGCCCTTGTGCCGCTGCTGCGGCACATCGCGGAGTGGTTCGGGACCATGAGGCCGTGAGTTCGAATCTCGCCACTCGGACCAAAATGTGTTGATGAAAGATGCAACGCAGAAAACGCCGCACAAAAGTGCGGCGTTTTCGCATATAATGCGCCACTTTTAGAATGAAAAAGTTGCAAA
>ENA-UOJQ01000495-UOJQ01000495.1-human-gut-metagenome-genome-assembly--contig:-P63-NODE-495-length-44010-cov-8.419110_pt1 | contig 44010 bp, 37 predicted proteins | sample MGYA00242352_ERZ723899 | MGnify/ENA metagenome assembly ERZ723899
CTCGGGCGAGCGCGTTCTCTTGCGGTTGATCCGCACCGTGCAGACGGCCAAAGCTACCAAGCCGGAGGACAACACGCCATTGCTCATTGTCGGCGCCGGCAACGCCGGTGCGTGGGCCGTCAACCTCTGCAAAACGAAAAATCAGAGTTTCGGCAACCCGGTCTGCATCGTTGACGACGACCTGACCAAGAAGGGCCTGCGCGTGCAGGGCGTACCGGTGCGCGGCACGATCTCCGACATACCGGAGCTGGTGCGCAAATATCATATTCTCGAGATCGTCATCGCCATCACGACGGTCAAGGGTGACCGTTTGAGCGAGATCATCAACCTCTGCAACTCCACCCACTGCCGCGTGCGGATGATCAGTGACCCGCAGGCTGTTGACGAGAACGGCAATCCTGTGGCGGCGGGCTTCCGTGAGCTGAACACGGCGGACTTCCTCTCCCGCGACGAGATCCAGCTGAACAATGCCCAGATCTCCGAGTACCTGCATGACAAAATCGTTCTCGTCACGGGCGGCGGAGGCTCCATCGGCAGCGAGCTTTGCCGTCAGATCATGCGCTACCAGCCCCGCCGTCTGCTGATTTTTGACATCTACGAGAACTGCGCCTATGAGCTGGAAACCGAGCTGAAAAACAAGTACGGCCCCGAGGCTCCTGTTATCACCCTCATCGGCTCCATCCGCGATAAAGCACGTCTGGACGATGTGTTCGACACCTATCATCCGTCCGTCGTCTTTCACGCGGCGGCGCACAAGCATGTGCCGCTGATGGAGATCAGCCCCGCCGAGGCCGTTAAGAACAACGTCTTTGGCACCAAGAACCTGCTGACCTCCGCCGCCGAGCACGGCGTGGAGCGGTTCGTCCAGCTCTCTACAGACAAGGCTGTCAACCCGACGAACGTCATGGGCTGCACCAAGCGCCTGTGCGAGATGCTGATCCAGACCTTCTCCCGGGCCACGTCGATGACCTGCGTTGCGGTGCGCTTCGGCAACGTGCTGGGCAGCCACGGCAGCGTCATCCCGCTGTTTGAGGAGCAGATCAAGCGCGGCGGCCCTGTGACCATCACGCATCCCGATATTGTCCGCTACTTTATGACCATCACCGAGGCTGCGCAGCTCGTTCTGCAGGCCGGCGGTCTGGCGAAGGGCGGCAGCATCTACGTGCTGGACATGGGCGAGCCGGTTAAGATCATGGATCTGGCCAACCGCCTGATACGCTTCTACGGCTACGAGCCGGGCGTAAATATGCAGGTCAAGGTCACCGGTCTGCGCCCCGGCGAAAAGCTGTACGAGGAACTGCTCATGGACTCCGAGCAGGACAAGATGGCCAAAACCGCCCACAACAAAATCTTCATCGCGCCGCCCATGCAGATCGATCTGGAAAAATTCTACACCGACCTGCAGCGGCTCAAGGAATCTGCCCGGCACAACAGCGACGAGGTCGTCGACGTTCTGCAGGAGATGGTCCCGACCTACCACCCCAACCGCCGCGTGCGCGCCGACCACACCGTTGTGGCCGCCACCGGCAACACCGTGCTTTTCTCCCGGGAGGAGATCGCACAGAAGCTCCGGGAGACAGAGCATCCCGCCGAGGAGGGCTGATTTATGTACGAGCGTTACGGCAAGCGTCTGCTGGACATTATCCTTTCGCTGGCAGCCACGATCATTCTTGCAATTCCGATGGGGCTGGTCGCGCTGTGGATCAAGCTCGACTCCCCGGGGCCTGTCTTTTTCAAGCAGCGCCGCGTCGGCAAGGGCAAAACGCACTTTAACATTCTGAAGTTCCGCACGATGCGCGGCGACACCCCGCACGACGTTCCCACGCACCTTTTGAAAGATGCGGACAGCTACATTACCAGGAGCGGTGCCTTCCTGCGCAAGACGAGCCTGGACGAGCTGCCGCAGATCTACAACATACTGGCAGGGCAGATGAGCGTCATCGGCCCGCGCCCCGCACTGTACAACCAGTACGACCTGATCGAGGCGCGCGACAAGGTCCGCGCCAACGACATCCGCCCGGGCCTGACCGGCTTAGCGCAGGTCAACGGACGCGACGAGCTGCCGATTGACGTCAAAGCCCGCTACGACGGTGAGTACGCCGCCCATGTGACATTCTGGAATGATGTAAAGATTTTCTTCCGCAGCATCACCTATGTATTCCAGCGCCGCGGCGTCGTCGAGGGCGGCACCGGCGCCATGAACCAGACAAAAGAGGAAAAATCGTCAAAATGACGGACGTTGTACCTGCCGGGAAAACACCGGCAGGTACATTTTTTGTGCTGATTTAAAAAATGTACAAGAAAATCTTGCGATTTTCGTGAAAATATGTTGCAAAAGCCAAGCGGATTGTGTAAAATATACATTAAGATGTTTTGGTTTTCGGGCAGATTACCAAACGGCAATTTTGCCAAACACGCATAGCCCGCACTGCACACCGGTGCAGACTGTCTAAATAACAGCTAAAAGGGGAGTCACATATTATGGCAAACAGGGTATTCCAGAACGTGGTCTACCAGATGAAGGACGCAGTGGATCGTGTCGTCGGCGTGATTGATGAGACCGGCACCGTCATTTCCTGCTCTGAGCTGGGACAGATCGGTGAGGTGCGCGAGGGCGTGGCCGCTGTCCGCCAGACGGCCGGGGATGCTTTCGTGCGCGATGGGTATGCCTACCATCAGTTCTCCAACGCCAAGCACAATGACTACGCCGTCTTTGTCGAGGGCACTGACACTACCGCCGAGCAGTTCGCCGCCATGCTCTCCATCAGCCTGCAGAGCATCAAGCAGTACCACGACGAAAAATTCGACAAGACGAACTTCATCAAGAACGTCGTGCTCGACAACATCCTGCCCGGCGACATCTACGCCAAGGCGCGGGAGCTGCACTTTGTCTCTGACGTGCAGCGCGTCGTACTGCTGATCCGCGTGACCTCCGGCAATGATATTTCCGCCTACGACGTCGTCAGCGGTCTTTTCCCGGACAAACAGAAGGACTTCGTCTTTAACATCAGTGAGACCGACACCGTCCTGGTCAAGGAGATCAAGCCCGACAACAACACCCGCGATATGGAAAAGCTGGCTGCCTCCATCGTCGATACGCTGCAGGGCGACCATTACATCAAGGCCGTCGTCGGCATCGGTACGCCCATCGGCAACATCAAAGACCTGGCCTCCAGCTTTAAGGAAGCCCAGATTGCCATGGAGGTCGGCAAGGTGTTTGACACCGAGCGTCAGGTCATTAGCTATGACCATCTGGGCATTGCGCGCCTGATCTACCAGCTGCCTACGACGCTCTGCGAGGCATTCCTGCGCGAGGTGTTCAAGCAGGAGAGCATCGACTCCCTCGATGCCGAGACGCTGTTCACGATCCAGCGCTTCTTCGAGAACAACCTGAACGTCTCCGAGACGAGCCGCGGTCTGTTCGTTCACCGCAACACGCTGGTCTACCGCCTTGAGAAGATCCGCAAGCTGACCGGCCTTGACCTGCGCAACTTCGATGATGCCATCGTCTTTAAGGTGGCGCTGATGGTCAAGAAATATCTGTCCGCCAACCCGGCCAAATATTGATTTTAAAAAAACTTTCACAAATGGCGCTGCACCGCAAGGCAGCGCCATTTTCCTGCTTTTTATAGCCGCAAAGCACCTTGACCGCAGGGGTCTGACATGGTATTCTATTATATGTATGACTGTAACCATAACAGCAAAGCCAAACCACGGCAGGAGAACCCCGAATGATCGATTTTGAACATGTATATAAAACCTACGAGACCCACAACGATGAGAACGTCGCGCTGGAGGACATCAACATCCATATTGACGAGGGCGAGTTCGTCTTTATCCTCGGCCATTCCGGCGCGGGCAAATCCACATTTTTAAAGCTCATCCAGATGGAGGAGAAGCCCACCGAGGGCAAGGTCTTTATCAATGGGCAGGATTTAACGCGCATCAAGCGCCGCAAGGTGCCCTACCTGCGCCGCCAGATGGGCGTTGTGTTCCAGGATTTCCGCCTGATCCCCACCATGACCGTCTATGAGAATGTCGCCTTCGCCATGCGCGTGACAAACATCTCGACCAAAAAGATCAAGGACCGCGTACCGTTTGCACTCTCCCTTGTCGGTCTGGAGGACAAAATGGACCGCCTGCCGGATGAACTCTCCGGCGGCGAGCAGCAGCGTGTGGCCGTTGCCCGCGCGCTGGCCCACGGCCCCAAGCTCATCATTGCGGACGAGCCCACCGGCAACATCGACCCCGAAATGTCGATGGACATCATGCAGCTGTTTGAGGCCATCAACAAGGTCAACATCACCGTCGTCGTCGTCACCCATGAACACGAGCTCGTCCACAAGCTGGCCCGCAAGTACGGCAACCGCGTCATCACGCTGGCCAACGGCATGGTAGCCTCCGACACCGCTGACCCTGCTGCCGCGCGCCGCTACGCTGCCGCCATGGCCGAGCGCGAAGAGGACGACTACGAGTACGACGAGGACTGATTTGTAAGTAAGAGGGGACACCATGCGTTTTTCCAGTTTTATCTACTTAGTCGGCCAGGGCCTGCACAACCTGCGCGCCAACCGGCTGATGACCTTTGCCTCCATGGGCGTGCTGACCGTCTGCATGCTGCTGATCGGCGCAGCCTCGCTGCTGGGCATCAACATTGACCACATGGTCGAATACATCGGCAACCAGAACGTGACCGTCGTCTACATGGGCGGCACCGGCGAGAGCGAGGTCGCCACCGACGAGCAGATTGCCGCCGCCGACGCGGCCATCCGCAGCACGCCCCACGTTGTGAGCGTGACCTATATGTCGCCGGAGGACGTTCTGGCGACCTACAGCGATATGCTGAAGGATTACACAAACCTGCAGCAGGTCTTTGCCAATGACAACCCGTTCACTCCCAACTACCGCGTGACCGTGGACGACCCTGACAACATTGAGGAAGTCTCCGCCCAGCTCATGCAGATCGACGGCGTTTACAGCGTCAAGGCCCCGCTGGCTATGGCGGATACCTTCACGTCCCTGCAGAAGGTCATCAACTACGCCTGCTACGGCCTGGTCGCGGTGCTGGCCATCGTCTCCATCGTCGTCATCAACAACACGATCAAAATCACCGTCTTTAACCGCCGCAAGGAGATCGGCATTATGAAGCTCGTCGGCGCGACCAACGGCTTCATCCGCTTTCCGTTCTTTGTCGAGGGCGTCACCTCCGGCCTGATTTCGGCTGGCATTGCGTCCGGCATCGTCTGCGGCGCGTACTATGCGCTCTGCCGCTGGTATGCCGAGAATCCGTCCAACCTCTCGCAGATGTTCGGCGGCACGCTTGTCCCGCTGGAAAGCGTCTGGTACTACATCGTCGGCGGCTTTGTGCTGCTGGGCTTCGTGCTCTGCGGCCTCGGCACCGCCACCAGCATCCGCAAGCATCTGAATGTATAACAGGGGATAAAGGGAACGTATAAGACCATGAAGCATGTAAAACACGGCAAAAAGCTGATTTCGCTTCTGCTGAGCGCGGCTGTCGCCATGAGCATGACGCTTTCCACCGTCATGACGCCGCTGGCCGCCTCCTCCAGCGTCAGCGACCTGCGCCAGAAGCTGCAGGAACTGCAGTCTGAGCAGGAAAAGGTCAACCAGCAGCTCAAGGACGCGCAGAGCAACAAGGCCGACGCTGAGGCTCTCAAAACGCAGCTTGAGCAGCAGAAGGCACTGATTTTAAGCCAGATCAGCAACCTGTCAGAGCAGATCGGTTCTTTGGATGAGGAAATCGTCAACAAGCAGGACGAGATTGACCGGAAGCAGCAGGAGGTCGACCAGAAGCAGGCCGAATACGACCAGCGCTGGGCGGACTTTAAAGATCGTATGCGTGCGATGCAGCGTCTGAATGACGGCGGCTCCATCGCACTGTTGTCCAGTGCCACCAACCTGTACCAACTGCTGACCTTTGCCACCACATTGGATCAGATCGTTAATAAGGACGAGGACACCTGCCAACAGCTTGAAAATGAGCACGCCGAGCTGGAGCAGCAGCGCACCGAGCTGGAGCAGGCCAAGGCGGACCTGGAGGCCACGCAGGCCGATCTGGAGACCCAAAAGGCCGCGCTGGACGGCAAGACGAATGAGCTTGCCCAGAATATCTCCCAGACCGACGCCAACATTTCCGCAGCGGATGCCGAGATCGAGGCCAACAAGGCGGCCCTGATCGAAGCCAACAAGGCCGTGGATAAGGCCGCTGCCGAGCTGGACGCCGCACTGAACGCCGCCAACCAGGCTTACGGCAATGCGTCCATCCAGTGCTCACTGGACTTTGGCCGCCCGCTGGCCACCTATAAGTACGTTTCCTGCTACTTCGGCGGCAACGGCCACCGCGGCACCGATTACGCCGCACCGGGCGGCACCGAAATCTACGCCGTCTCCGGCGGTGTCGTCACCGCTGCGGCCTACCACTGGAGCTGGGGCTACTACGTGCAGGTCTACCACGGCAAGGATGACAACGGCAATACTTATTCGACGCTGTACGCCCACATGAACAGCGCGCCCGTTGTCAGCGTGGGCCAGCCCGTGGAAAAGGGCAAGATCCTTGGTTATGTCGGCTCCACCGGCAACTCCACAGGCAACCATCTGCACCTGGAAATGAAGGTCAACAACGTCCTGGTCAATGTCATGAACTACCTCTCATAACGAAAGGGGAATCTGTATGAAGCCGCAGAAGCACAAAACCTCCGTGCGTATTTTCTGCCTTGTAGTCGCCGTTCTGATGATACTCAGCCTTTTCTCTACGGTATTTTTCTCACTAGCCTACGGGGCATAACGCAAACACAGTAAGGAGCCATCAGACCCATGAGCAAAAAAATCAGTCTTGGCGTGGCGGCCACCATTGCCATCATTGCAATGGCCGTCACCTTCTCGCTGACCATGGTCGTGTCCATGAAGATGTTCAACACCACAGTGTCCAGCGTCAAAAACAAGGAGCGCCAGTACAACAAGCTGTCCGAAATTGATCGTTTTGTCCGCGCAGGGGAGTATTTCACCATCGACGAGGACACCTTGAATGACCGCTTGGCTGCGGGCTACATGAACGGCATCAACGACAAGTACGCCGTCTACTACACCGCCAAGGAATACAGCGAGAAGCAGTCTGTGGAGAAGGGCACACTGACCGGCATCGGCGTCGCTGTCGTCAATGACACATCCTCCGGCTACGCCCGCATCATCCGCCTGTATGACAACTCGCCCGCCGCAGAGGCCGGGATGCAGGTCGGCGGCTTCATCACCGCTATCAACGATGAGTCGACGCGCAACATCACCTCCACCGCACGCCTGACCTCCAAGCTGCTGGGTGAGGAGGGTACGACCACCACGATCACCTACCTGACGCCGGATCGCCAGGAGCAGCAGCTGAATCTTGTCCACTCCAACTACAAAACACCCTCCATCTACACCCGTCAGATGGTCGCGGACACCTGCGGGTATATCCGCATTGACGCCTTCACCTCCGGCACGGCCAGCGAGTTCAAGGCTGCTGTGGATGAGCTGCTGCAGCAGGGAGCGAACAGCCTTGTCTTTGACCTGCGCGACAACACCGGCGAGAACCTGAATGCCGCCCTTGTGGCCGCGGATTACTGTGTGCCCTCCGGTGAGATCGCCAAGCAGCAGGACAGGGACGGCAATGTGACCGTGCTGCGCATGTCCGATGAGACCGAGATCAACGTTCCGATCGTCTGCCTTGTCAATGGCTCCACCGCGGGCAGCGCCGAGCTGTTCGCCAACGCCCTGCGCAAGATGGCCGGTGCGACGCTCGTCGGCACCCAAACTGCGGGTAAGGGCGTCGTTATGAGCGACGCCCAGAGCTTCTCCGACGGCTCCGCCGCTTACATCACGGTGGGCCTGCTGCTCGATAACGAGGATCAGACCTGGAATGAGGAGGGCCTGCGTCCCGACATTGACGCCGCGCTCTCCGTCGACGAGCAGAACGCCTACTACGATTACACACTTGATACTGACCCGCAGATCAGCAAGGCCGTCAACGCGGCCACGGCACTGGCCGGGCAGAACTGATTTTTATTGACTCGGAAAGGACGTCCACCGTGCCCACATTGACTGACCTGTCCACCATCCGTGACCTCTGCGCACGGTATGACTTTGCCCTGTCCAAGGGCTTCGGCCAGAATTTCATCATCAACCCCGGCATCTGCCCCCGCATTGCGGAGGCCGCCGGTATCGGCCCCGGCTGGGGCGCACTTGAGGTCGGCCCCGGCATCGGCGTGCTGACCGAGCAGCTTTGCAAGCGTGCGGACAATGTCGTCTCCATCGAGGTCGACAAGCGTCTGCCGCCGCTGCTGGAAGAGACGATGGCCGACTACGACAACTTCAAGCTCATCCTGAACGACGTGCTGAAGGTCGATTTGAATGCTCTGCTGGCCGAGGAGTTCGACTGCAAGCCCGTCGCCGTCTGTGCCAACCTGCCGTACTACATCACCAGCCCGATTCTGATGCGTCTGCTGGAGGAGAAGCTGCCTATCCGGAACATCACCGTAATGGTGCAGAAGGAGGCGGCACAGCGCCTCTGCGCCGCCCCCGGCACGCGGGATGCGGGTGCAATCAGCTACGCCGTGGCCTATTACGCCGAGCCGAAGCTGTTGTTCAGCGTCCAACCCGGCAGCTTTTACCCCGCCCCCAAGGTGACAAGCGCCGTCATCCGCCTGGATGTGCGGAAGAAGCCCGCCGTAACCGTGCCGAACGGCGACGAAGCCTCCTTCTTCGCGCTGATCCGCGCCGCCTTCTCCCAGCGCCGCAAGACCGCCGCCAACGCCATCGCCAATGGCCTGCACCTGCCCAAGGCGCAGGTCATCTCCGCCCTGCAGGCCGCCGGTCTTGATGAGCGTTCCCGCCCCGAGCAGCTGACACTGGAGAATTACTGCGCTCTGCAGACGGCACTGGCAAACACTTAAAACAGCAAAGCAAAACGCCCGGTAAGCATCACGCCTACCGGGCGTTTTTTAGGAGTATATAGAGTAGGGTGCAATAAGGAAAAGCTTCTCTAAATATTCCTCAAGAACAATCCATCAGCTTTATGTACGGCAGCATCTGTTACAATATCCTGAGTTCAACCCTGACTCCGCGTTATGCGATTCTACTGCGTTTACGACTTGTTTTTTTTCTGTTTAGGACGCAAAAAGATATGCAAACACAAGAAAAAGCGCGTTGCAAAGTGGATTTGCTTTGCTAACGCGCTTTTTTAAGTTTGGAGCTAGTAACAGGAATCGAACCTGCAACCTGCTGATTACAAATCAGCTGCACTGCCAATTGTGCTATACTAGCGGGAACTCTAATATAATATCACAATCGGCAGGGGTTTGTCAAGGGTTACAGCAGCTCCACGCCCGAATTCCTGCATGCCTGTACCGTAGCGTCATCCCACAGGCTGACCTGTACCTCGCCGACATGGGCCTTGCCCAGCAGCAGCATGCACAGGCGGCTCTGGCCGATGCCGCCGCCCATTGTCAGGGGCAGGGTGCCATCCAGCAACAGTTTGTGGAAGGGCAGCTCCGCGCGCTGCGGGCAGCCTGCGGCGTCCAGCTGGCGGCGCAGGGCGTCGGCGTCAACGCGGATACCCATACTGGACAGCTCCAGTGCGCAGTCCAGCGGCTTGTGCCAGAACAGGATGTCGCAGTTCAGCGTCCAGTCATCATAGTCGGGCGCGCGCCCGTCGTGGGGCTGGCCACTCTTGAGCCTGCCGCCGATCTGCATGATGCAGACGGTTCCATGCTCTTTGGCAAAGGCATTCTCGCGCTGCTTCGGCGTGAAGTCCGGGTATCTGTCCTCGAGCTCCTGCGTCGTGATAAATGCCACCTCGCGGCCCAGGTGGATGTTGTTTTTCAGCTCGGGGAACTTCCAGCGCAGCTCGTCAGACGTTGCGCAGACAGCGTCCACGATGTCCCGCACGGTCTCCTGCAGAAATTCCAGCGTGCGCTGGTCGGCAGTGATAACGCGCTCCCAGTCCCACTGGTCCACGTAGATGCTGTGCAGGTTGTCCAGCTCCTCGTCGCGGCGGACGGCGTTCATATCGGTCACAATGCCCTGACCGGGGCGGAAGCCGTACTTGTACAGGGCGTAGCGCTTCCACTTAGCCAGACTGTGGACGACCTCTGCCTGCTCGTTCAGGCTGGGCACATCGAACGAAACAGGGCGCTCGACGCCGTTCAGGTCATCGTTCAGGCCGCTGCCCTGCATGACAAACAGGGGAGCCGTGACGCGCTTGAGGTGCAGCGCCATGCAGAGCTTCTCCTGAAAGATCGTCTTGATGAGGCCGATTGCCTTCTGGGTGTCATACAAACCCAGAAGACTTTGGTATCCTTCCGGAATGGTAATGTGACTCATAATACATCCTCCTATTTCTTTCCCGGTGTATGGTTTTATGCCTTGGCGAACTGGCTCTCGTACAGCTGCTTGTAGAAGCCGCCCTGCGCCAGCAGTTCTTCGTGGGTTCCGCGCTCAATGATGTTGCCGGCCTTCATGACCAGGATCTGGTCAGCGTTCTTGATGGTAGACAGGCGATGGGCCACGATAAAGCTCGTGCGGCCCTTCATCAGCTCCTCAAAGGCATCCTGCACCAGCACCTCGGTACGGGTGTCGATGCTGGACGTTGCCTCATCCAGAATCAAAATCGGCGGGCGTCGCAGCATGACACGGGCAATGCAGAGCAGCTGCCGCTGGCCCTGGCTGATGTTGCCGCCGTCCTCGGCTACCTGCGTGTCGTACCCGTTGGGCAGGCGGCAGATAAAGCTATGGGCGTGCGCCTTCTTAGCCGCGGCGATGATCTCCTCGCGGGTCGCATCCGGCTTGCCGTAGGCGATATTCTCCGCAATCGTACCGGCCTTCAACCAGGTCTCCTGCAGCACCATGCCAAGGTTGCCGCGCAGGCTGTCGCGGGTCACATTGTCGATGGAATACCCGTCGACGCGCAGCGTACCGCCGTTGATCTCATAAAACCGCATCAGCAGATTGACCAGTGTCGTCTTGCCGCAGCCCGTGGGGCCGACCAGTGCAATGCGCTGACCTGGCACAACCTTCAGGTTCATATCCTCGATCAGCGGCACATCGTCCACATAGCGGAACCTGACGTGGTCAAACTCCACGCTGCCTACGCCGTGTGGCAGGGCAACAGCATCCGGGCCATCGGGCACGATGGGCGTCTCGTCAATCAGGTCAAACACGCGCTGCGCACAAGCCAGCGCGTTCTGCAGTTCGGTCATAACGTCCGAAATGTCATTGAACGGCTTCGTGTACTGGTTGGCGTAGTTCAGAAAGACCGACAGCTGGCCCACCGTGATGCCGCCGGCAATGGCGACGAACGCACCCAGCACGCCGACGGCGGCGTAGACCAGCGCATTCACAAAGCGGGTGCAGGGGTTCGTGGTAGAGGAGAAGAACGTCGCCTTGACGCCGCACTTCTGCAAATCAAGGTTGATCTTATCGAAGCGTTCCTCGGCACGGCGCTCATAGCCGAACGCGCGCACAAGATGCTCGTTGCCGACCAGTTCTTCGACCAGACTCGTCATTTCGGCGCGGGTCTCGCTCTGCACCTTGAACATAGAATAGGTGTGGGTGGCAATAAACCGTGCGACGAAAATCGACAGCGGCGTCAACGCCACAACGACCAGCGCAATGCGCCAGTCGATGAACAGCATGACTCCCAGCGTGCCCAAAATCGTCAGCACGCCGGTGAACAGCTGGGTAAAGCCCATCAGCAGACCGTCGCTGAACTGCTCCACGTCGGTGGTAATGCGGCTGATAGCATCGCCGGGGCGGTGGGCATCCATATATTTGAGCGGCAGAATTTCCAGCTGGCCAAACGCACGGACACGCATATCACGCACGACCTGAAAGGTAATGCGGTTATTGACGACATTCATCAGCCACTGGGCCAGCGCTGTGCAGGCAATCGTGGCAGCCATCGCTATCGCAATTTTGCCAAGGCCTGCAAAATCAACCTGACCGGGTCCCAGGATCATATCCACGGCCTTGCCGGACAGTACCGGGGCCAGCAGAGTCGTGACCACTGTGATCAGCGCAAAGGTCAGCGTCAGGATGACCATGCCGGTGTAGGGGCGGATCAGCTTCAGGACGCGATGGATCGTATTCTGGTCCAGCTTTTGCTTTGTCTTGCTCATAGCGTCTTTGCCACCTCCTCCTTGCTCAACTGGCTCAGGCAGATTTCCTTATAGACCTCGCAGCTGCGCAGCAGCTCGGCATGGGGCGCGTCGCCAACCAGCTTACCGTCATCCAGCACCAGAATGTGGTCGGCGCGCTGCACGCTGGCCGCGCGCTGGGAGACGATAAACACGGTCATGCCGTGCGTTTCCTCTTTGATTGCCTTGCGCAGGGCTGCGTCCGTTGCAAAATCCAGCGCCGAGGCACTGTCATCCAGAATCAGGATCTTCGGCTTTGGTACCAGTGCGCGGGCAATCGTCAGGCGCTGGCGCTGGCCGCCGGAGAAGTTGCGGCCCGCCGTCTCCACCGGCGCATCCAGCATGCCGGGTTTGCCGCGGACAAACTCCGCCGCCTGGGCTATCTCCAGCGCCTGCCAGATTTCCTCGTCGGAAGCGCCGGGGGCGGCCCACTGCATATTGTCGCGGATCGTACCTGTAAACAGCACGGCCTGCTGGGGCACGACGCCCACCAGCCTGCGCAGCTGTGCAAAGCTGTACTGCTTTACATCATGGCCGAACAGCGCAACGCCGCCGTTGTCGGCATCGTAGAAGCGGCAGACCAGGTCGATCAGCGTCGATTTGCCGCTGCCCGTACCGCCGATGACGCCGATGGTCTCACCGGGCCTGGCCGTGAACGTGATGTCCGTCAGGCTCGGTGCGCCGGCATCCTTGTAGGTGAAGGTGACGTGCTCAAACTTAGCTGCTTCGGCAGCGTCGTTCACCGCCAGCTCTGCCGTGCCGGGATCCTGCATCGTCGTGTGGGTGTTCAGAATCTCATTGACGCGCATGCCGCTGGCCAGTGCGCGGGTGACCGAAACGACCAGATCCGCCAGACGCAGCAGGCTCAACAGGATCTGGCTCATATAGTTGATAAGGGCAATGACCTCGCCCTGCGTCAGCTTACCGGCATTGACCTCCACACCGCCGCGCAGCAGCAGCGCCACAACGGCCAGGTTGACGACGAGATAGGTCAGCGGGTTCATCAGCGCTGAAATACGGCCTGCCGCAAATTGCAGCTTTTTCAGGTGGTCATTTGTCTCCACAAAGGCGGCCAGCTCGTCCGCCTGGCGGGCAAAGGCACGCACCACGCGCGCGCCGACGTAGTTTTCGCGCGTCAGCAGCGTCACACGGTCCAAGCCGTTCTGGGCCTCATGGTAGATGGGCACGGTCACGCGCATGATGGCCCATATAATAAGCGACACCATGATCGTAACACCGATGAAAAGCATCGTCAGCTTCGGACTGATGGAGAATGCCATAATAAGCGCACCAATCACGATGAACGGCGAGCGCAGCAGCAGACGCAGCGTCAGGTTGACGCCGTTCTGTACCTGATTGATGTCGCTCGTCATGCGGGTGACAAGCGTCGGGGTGCCGATGCCGTCCAGCTCGCTGTAGCTCAACGTGCCAATATGACGGAACAGGTCCTTGCGCAATGCCGTGCCAAAGCCCAGCGCCGCCTTTGCGGAGAACCACTGTGCCGTCAGGCTGCTGGCCAAGCCGATAGCAGCCAGCAGGACCAGCAGGCCGCAGCGCGTCCAGATGAAGGCTGCATCCTCATTTTTGATGCCCGTGTCGATGATGCTGGCAATGACCAGCGGCACAAACAATTCAAAACAGGCTTCCAGCATCTTGAAAAGCGGCGCTAACAGGGCTTGCTTCTCATAGCCCTTGATGTAGCGCATCAATTTGTGCATTGAAAACCACCTCATACGCAAAAATAAAAATAATCAGTTTATTATACCACGGTTTTCTCAATTTGTCTTGCAGAATCCCCCAGATTTCGATGATTATTTATTGGCCCGGCGTCTATACTTTCAATGGGTACTTTTCAGAGGAGGATTTGCAGATGTTCTGGGTCTACAGATATAAAGGTTTTTCCTTCACGGCGGCACGCACCGTGCACACGGCGCTGGTGCTGGCGGGGCAGCAGGGGTGCAGCCAGGCGGATACCGGCCATTTGCTGCTGGCGCTGGTGCAGACAGCACAGGGGACAGCGGCGGATTTTCTGCGCCGCAAGCGGGTGACATCCACCGCCCTGGCCGAGCATACCGCCGCCCACGCGGTGGGCCGTCCGCGCCGCCTGCACAGCCGGGACCTTGCCCCCGAGCTGAGCAAGGCCATGGAGTTTGCCGTGCTGGGTGCGCACGCGGCCAGTGCCGCCAGGGCGGAGAACGAGCACCTGCTCTGCGCCATCCTCGAGGACTCGTCCTGCACGGCCAGCCGGTGGCTGGCGGCTCTGGGCATCGAGCTGCCGCAGGCCGCGCGGGAATGCCGCCAGCTTTCCGGTCAGCTTGTGCTGCCCGCCCAGCCGCGGATGGCTGCCTCCCGCACGGGCCGCCCCAGCGATAAATATGGCCGCGACCTGACGCGCCTCGCACAGGAGGGGCGGCTCGACCCGGTGCTCTGCCGTGATGCCGAGCTGGATCGCATGATTGAAATTCTCTGCCGCCGCCAGAAAAACAATCCCTGCCTCCTAGGTGAGCCGGGTGTCGGCAAGTCTGCGCTGGCGGAGGCACTGGCGCAGCGGATCGCTGCGGGGCAAATCACCCCGGCACTGCGCGGCAAGCGGGTGCTGGCGCTGGACATGGCGTCGATGGTCGCTGGCACCAAATACCGCGGCGACTTTGAGGAGCGGTTCAAGAACCTGTTGGAAGAACTGTACCGTGACCGCTCAACGATTTTGTTTATCGATGAAATCCACATCATTGCCGGGGCCGGGGCGGCGGAGGGAGCCATTGACGCCGCCAGCATCTTAAAGCCGATGCTGGCACGCGGCGAAATTCAGCTCATCGGCGCGACCACGCCTGAGGAATACCGCAAAACCATCCAGAAGGATTCCGCGCTCGAGCGCCGCTTTGGAAGGGTCATGGTCGAGGAGCCTACCCCTGCTGCCGCAGAAACGATTCTGGCCGGACTGATGCCGCGGTATGAGCGCTACCACGGTGTCAGCATCCCGCCCGAGGCCATCCACGCCGCGGTGGAGCTGAGCGTGCGTTACCTGCCCGGGCGGTATCTGCCCGACAAGGCCATTGACCTGCTGGACGAAGCCGCTGCGGCCCGCCGCATTGCCGATGCCAGCGGGAACCGCCGGGCACTGACCCCCGCCGATATTGCAAGGGTCGTCAGCAAGGCCAGCGGCGTGCCCGCAGAGCGCGTGGGCGAAGCCGAGAGGGAGCGTCTTGCCAATCTGGAACAGCGCCTTGCCGCCGAGGTCATCGGCCAGCCGCAGGCCGTGGCCGCCGTGGCATCCGCCATCCGACGCAGCCGCACCGGCCTGCGGGAGAGCGGGCGGCCCATAGGAGCTATGCTGTTCCTCGGGCCGACGGGCGTCGGCAAGACCCAGCTGGCACGCACACTGGCAAAATGCTGGTTCGGCAGCGAAAAAGCCCTGCTGCGCTTTGACATGTCGGAGTATATGGAGCGGCATACCGTCGCGCGGCTGCTCGGCGCGCCGCCGGGCTATGTCGGCCACGACGAGGGTGGCCAGCTGACCGAGGCCGTGCGCCGCCGCCCGTACAGTGTTGTCTTATTTGATGAAATCGAAAAGGCGCACAGCGACATCCAGAACCTGCTGCTGCAAATCTTGGAGGACGGCAATCTGACCGACTCCCAGGGACGCCGGGCGGATTTTTCCAATACGATTATTTTGCTCACCTCTAATCTGGGTGCGCGGTGTCTGTCCGGGCAAACGTCGCCGCTGGGCTTTGGGGCCGCCGCTGCCGAGACCCGGCGCCGCGGCCAGCAAGCCATCCAGGAGGCTAAGGAGTTTTTCCGCCCCGAGCTGATGGGGCGCCTGGATGAGACCGTCCTCTTTGATCCGCTCGGCCCGGAGCAGCTGGCCGGGATCGCAGACCGGCTGCTTGTCGAGCTTGAGCAGCGCGCGGCCCGGCAGGGCTACACGCTGCACCACACGCCCGCCGCAGCCAAGGTGCTGGCCGGGGACAAGGTGCCGCCCTACGGTGCGCGGGAGCTGCGCCGCACCGTCAGCCGTGCCGTGGAGCAGGCCCTTGCGGACCGCATCGCTGCCGGTACAGCCCACCCCGGCACCGTTTACACCGCCGATGTGGACGCCGACGGGCACATTATCCTGACCGAGGATACACTGGCGGCGTGCGTGTAGCATAAGCAAAACGAGGTACCTGCTTTCCGTGGCAGATACCTCGTTTTGCTTATTATAAGTGTATAATTGTTGTAAAAGGGAAAAGTCCTCAATCCTTCACATACAGCCCGCAATGGCACGCACCGTGGTAGTCCGGGTCGGCCAGCTGCTCCTTGAACTCCTTGCAGATGCAGATATTCTCCGGAATGTGCTGCAAGCGGCAGGGGCAGTAGCCGCCCGTGCGCTTGAGGCCCTCGCGGATGGTTTTGACTATTTCCTCATTAGGGTTCAGGTGAAATTTCGGCTTTTCCATAGTGTTACCTCGTTTACGGTTTTACGCGGAACTCCTGCTCGCAGTAGATGCAGCGATAGCGTCCGCTCGGCGTCAGGGCAAAGATGTGATCACAGCCCTCCTCGATGGAAGTGATGCAGCGCGGGTTCGTGCATTTGATGACGTTGACCAGCCGCTTGGGCTGCTCGGGGTGTTTTTTCTCCGTCACCCTGCCGTCCCGGATAAAGGTGATGGAGATTTTCGGGTCGACATAGGCGAGAACGTCAAAGCTCATCTCGCTGACATCGCCCTCGATCTTTATTATGTCCTTTTTTCCGTCTTTTTGGCTGCGGACGTTCTGCAAAAGTGCCACGCTGGCATTGTTCAGCTTTTCCAGCTCCATCATGTGGTAGAGCGCCAGACCCGTGCCTGCGGTAATGTGGTCAATGACCACGCCGTTCTGGATTTCATCAACCTTCAACATTGAACGCTACCTCCCCGGTCTTGGGGTCTTTGAGACCCAGCAAAGTCATGATCAGCGCCATGCGCATATAGACACCGTTCTGCACCTGGTCAAAGTACGCTGCGCGCGGGTCGTCATCCACGTCCAGCGTGATCTCATTCACACGGGGCAGGGGATGCAGCACCGGCATATCCGCGGGGGCCAGAGCCAGCTTTTCCTTTGTCAGGACATAGCTGTTTTTCAGGCGGATGTAATCTTCTTCATTAAAGAACCGCTCTTGCTGGACGCGGGTCATGTAGAGGACGTCCAAATCGGGCAGAGCCTCCTCCATGCTGCGTGTCTCAACATAGGGGATGTTGTTAGGCTCGAGGATCTCGCTGATGATGTAATCCGGCACGCGCAGCTCCTCGGGTGAGATGAGCACAAACTTCATGCCCGGCAGACGGGAGAGGCTCTTGATCAGGCTGTGCACCGTGCGGCCAAACTTGAGGTCGCCGCAGAATCCGATGGTCAGATGATCCAGGTGCCCCTTGCGCTGGCGGATCGTCATCATGTCCAGCAGCGTCTGGGTGGGGTGGCTGTGGCCGCCGTCACCGGCGTTGATGACCGGAATGCGGCTGTAGCGGGACGCGCGCAGCGGTGCTCCCTCCTTGGGGTGGCGCATGGCGGCAATGTCTGCCACACAGCTGATCACGCGGATGGTATCGGCTACGGTCTCGCCCTTGGAGGCGCTGGAAACACCGGCATCGGGGAAGCCCAGCACCTGACCGCCCAAGTTCAGCATGGCCGCCTCAAACGAAAGACGGGTACGGGTGCTCGGTTCGTAGAACAGTGTTGCCAGCCGCTTACGGGCAGCTACATCTTTATAGGCAGCCGGGTCATCATGGATACGGTCTGCAAGGTCCATCAGGCTGAGCGTTTCTTCCAGCGTGAAATCCGCCGGGTCGATCAAATGTCTCATACACAATCCCCTTTGTTTACTCTATTTATTCCAAACGGCACTGTGCCGTTCAAAATCAAATCAGCTTGCGCACCATCGCAAAGTCAAAGAAATCCGTATAGCAGGTCTGGCAGCAAAGCACCGGCTTGCAGGTGCGGGAATAGCAGATCTCATCCAGCTGCAAAAGCGCCTGCTCCGAGCGCAGCCCCAGCTGGCGGCGGATGCCGGGCACCCCCTGCACGGCGTGCAACGTCGTCAGCGTCTCGGTGACCTCCACATGGCAGTGCTGCTCCACGATCTCAAAGATCGGGCGGCTGAAATCAATCGTATCCAGCCGCTTGCCGCCAAACAGCGCCAGCGGCAGAATATCGGTGGAGTAGAGCACCGGCGTTTCATCGGCCAGTACCCGGCGGCGCACAAACACAAGTGTGTGCTCGCGCTCCGGGTCAAGGCCGAGCTTTGCGGCCAGCTCCGGCATGGCAGTCTCCCGCGTGACCATCAGGTTATCGCTGTGGGGCACGCGGCCAATGGAGCGGATCATGCGGTTGAATTCCAGCTTCTGGTCCATGCGGTTCTCGACCCGGACCACATCGCGGTTGACAAGGGTGCCGATGCCGCGCACACGCTCCAGATAGCCGTCGCGCTCCAGATCGCTCAGGGCATCGCGCACCACGGTGCGGCTCACGCCCAGAACATCGGCCAGCTCCAGCTCGCTGGGCAGCTGGGCGGCGTCTGCATAGCGTCCGCGGCGCAGCTCCTCCAGCAGGCGCCGGGCTGCATGATGGCTGCGCAGCTCACCGCCCAGGCGGTTTTCCGTCGTTTTATTCATGCAAAAATTCCTTTCGTGCCCGGCATACGTCCGCCAGGCAGCATTTGTCGCAGTAGGGCTTGGTGCGGGCTGTGCACACGGCGCGGCCATGGTCCACCAGCCGGTGGCAGAAGCCGTTGCCCTCCGCAGGCGGGATGATCTTCCACAACTCCCGCTCGACCTTGGACGGCTCCTTGACGTTGTCCACCAGCCCGATGCGGTTGCACAGCCGGATGCAGTGGGTGTCCGTCACGATGGCAGGCTTGCCGAATACGTCCCCCATGATCAGATTCGCACTCTTGCGGCCCACGCCGGGCAGGGCAAGCAGCGCGTCGAAATCATCCGGTACATGGCAGTCGTATCTGTCGCGCAGCATCCGCATACAGGCCGAAATATCCCGTGCCTTGCTGTGGCCCAGCCCGCATGGCTTGACGATGGCCTCAATATCCGCAGGATCCGCTGCAGCCAGTTCTTTTACGCCGGGGTACTTGGCAAACAACTCCTGCACCACCACGTTTACGCGGGCATCGGTGCACTGGGCCGCCAGCCGCACCGACACAAGCAGCTGCCACGCATGGTCATAATCCAGCGTGCAGTCGGAATCGGGATATTCTGCCTTCAGGCGCGCAATACAGATCGCAGCCAGCTCTTGTTTGGTCACAGCATTTTCTCCGTTTCAATCCTTTTCTCTTGATTCTACCACGCCGAGCCGTTATAATCAAGTATAGAAGTATGATGTTTTGGTACACTATCTCAAACTTATCTAAAAAAAGGAACGCAAAATGGAACCATTGGCACAGCGTCTGCGCCCGCGCACCCTGGATGAGGTCTGCGGCCAGCAGCATCTACTCGGCAAAAATCAGGTTTTCCGCCGCACTGTCGAGAGCGGCAAGATTCCCAACATGATCTTCTACGGCCCGTCCGGCGTCGGCAAAACCACCGTTGCCAGCATCATTGCCGCGGGCAGCGGTATGCAGCTGCACAAACTCAACGGCACGACGGCCTCGACGAGCGACATCAAGTCGGTGCTCGCGGACATCGGCACACTCGGCGCGTCGGGCGGCATTCTTTTATATCTTGACGAGATACAATATTTTAACAAGCGCCAGCAGCAGAGCCTTCTGGAATGTGTGGAGCAGGGTACCGTCACCCTGATTGCCTCCACCACTGAGAATCCCTACTTTTATGTATATAACGCGCTGCTGTCCCGCTGCACGGTGTTTGAGTTCAAATCCCTGACCACCGACGACATCCGCACCGGGCTGCGCAGCGCCGCTGCGCGCCTCGGGGCTGAGGACAAGTCTCCCGTGCTCATTCCCGACGACGCGCTGGAATACCTGGCCCAGAGTGCGGGCGGCGATATGCGCAAGGCGCTGGGCAACCTGGAATTTGCCGTCACCGCTGCACCCGTAGAAAACGGCTGCCGCACGATCACACTGGACATGGTGCAGCAGGTCGCCGTGCGCACGGCCATGCGGTATGATAAGCTCGGCGACGACCACTATGACATCGTCTCGGCCTATCAGAAGTCGATGCGCGGCTCCGACCCCGACGCAGCGCTGCACTATCTGGGCCGTCTGCTGGAAGCGGGTGACCTGCCCAGCGCCTGCCGCCGTTTGATGGTCTGCGCGTGCGAGGATGTCGGCCTGGCCTGGCCGCAGATCATCCCCATCGTCAAGGCCGCTGTTGACATTGCCAACGCCGTCGGTCTGCCGGAGGCCCGTCTGCCGCTGGCGGATGCCGTGGTGCTGGTGGCTACCGCGCCCAAGTCCAACTCCGCCCACGACGGCATCAATGCCGCCATTGCGGACATTCAGGCCGGGCGCACCGGGCCCATCCCGCGCCAGCTGCAAAACAAGCACTACGACGGCGCCGACGCCAAGGTCAAGGGGCAGCACTACCTCTACCCGCATGACTACCCCAACCACTGGACCGCCCAGCAATACCTGCCCGACGCCATCAAGGACCGGCAGTACTATGTCCCCGGCGATAATAAAAACGAGCAGGCTTTCGCACAATACTGGAAAAAAATCAAAGGAGAACTGTAATCATGCCCAACCTCCACTGCGAAGCCATTGCCTTCCCGTCGTCGGACGGAAAGCACACCTCCTCCGCATTCCTCTACACCGTACCCGGTCAGCCTGTGCGGGCTGTCCTTCAGCTCAGCCACGGCATGTGCGAATATGTGCGCCGCTATGCACCGATGGCCGAGTTCTACGCTGCCCACGGCATTGCGCTGGCGGGCAACGACCACCTTGGCCACGGTGACACCGCCCAGGCAGGGGAGCACGGCCACTACGGTGAGCCGAATGGCCGTTGCCACCTCCTGAACGACCTGCACACGATGAACCGTATCCTGCACGAGCGCTTTCCCGATACGCCCATCATCCTCTACGGCCACAGCATGGGCAGCTTTTACGCGCGCTGGTACGCCGAGAAGTGGCCGGAAAGCATCACGGCGCTGGTCATTTCCGGTACGGCAGGCCCCAGCTTTATGAATGTCGTCGGCCAGCGGCTGGCCGGGCTGATTGCTCGCGTCAAGGGGCCGCGCTATGTCTCGCCGCTGATGGTCAAGCTGAACTTCGGCAGCTATTGCAGGAAAATCGAGAACGCGCAGTCGCCCAACGCCTGGCTTTCCCGCGATAAAAGCGTTGTGAAAGCCTATGACGCCGACGGGCTGTGCACCTTCCGGTTTACCGCTGCGACCTACCGCGAGATGCTCGCGACGCTCAACCACGTCAGCACAAAGGCATGGGCACAGGCTATTGACAAGGATCTGCCCGTGCTGCTGATTGCCGGTGACTGCGACCCCGTCGGCGACTACGGCAGCGGCGTGCGCAAGGTCTGGGCCATGCTGGGCGACGCCGGTGTCAGGGATCTGACCTGCCAGATTTTTGAAGGGGGCCGCCACGAGCTGCACAACGAGACAAACCGCGACGAGGTGTTCGACTACGTGTTGACATGGATCGAGGATCATATTTCCTGACGTTGTATCATGCAATATTTCCTCCGCCAGCCCGGCGGGGGATTTTTTTATTTTTTCTATTGACAAAGCTGTATCCTGCGTGTATTATTGTATTAAGCTCTTAACACAATAATACAAAGGAGCATAAAACACCATGAACTGGAACATTACTGCGGGCCGCCCGGTCTATGTGCAGCTGGTCGAGCAGTTGGAGCTTGCCCTCGTCGCGGGGGAATTCCCGCCCGGCAGCCGCATTCCGCCCGTGCGGGAGCTGGCCGCTGACGCCGGGGTCAACCCCAACACCATGCAGCGCGCTTTGCAGGAGCTGGAAAGCCGCGGCCTTTTGCAGGCGCAGCGCACCGCCGGGCGCACCGTCACAGCGGATGACACTGCCCTGCAGGCCTTGCGCCGTCGGCGCGCCGGCACGCTGGCGGCGGAGTTTCTGCACCAGATGCAGGCCCTCGGCCTGACCGAAGCCGAAATCGAGACCCTGCTGCGCGAGACCGCACAGCAGGCACCAAAAAAGGAGTAAACCATGGATGCAATTTATGAGGTACACGGCCTGACCAAGCGCTATGGCCGCACCGCTGCGCTGAACGGCGTGGACTTAGCCGTCACGCCGGGCAAGCTTGTTGGCCTGCTTGGCCCCAACGGAAGCGGCAAAACAACGCTTATGAAAATCTCTGCCGGGCTTTTGCAGCCCACGGCGGGCAGCGTCATTATTGATAAAGTTCCTGTCGGCGTTTTCACCAAGGCTGTCACCAGCTATCTGCCGGACCATATGGCCCTGCCAACGGAGTTCACCGCCGACGATGCCGTAAGCCTGTACGCGGATTTCTTCACCGATTTTGACAAAGTCAAGGCAAACGCCATGCTCGCCGACCTGCATATCGGCGGGCGGGACAAAATCGATTCCATGAGCAAAGGCACACAGGAAAAGATGCAGCTCTGCCTGACGATGAGCCGTGCCGCCAGGCTCTACCTGCTGGATGAGCCTCTGGGCGGCGTGGACCCCGCCGCCCGCGACTACATTTTAAGCACCATCATGCACAACTACAGTGAGGATGCCGCGCTTATGCTGTCCACGCACCTCATCGGCGACATTGAAAAGGTGCTGGACGAGGTCATTCTTTTACAGGACGGCAAGGTCCTGCGCCAGGCCGCCGTCGACGAGCTGCGCGAGGAAACAGGGGAGAGCGTGGACGCTTACTTCCGGGAGGTTTACAAATGCTGACGAAGCTTTTACATTATGAGTTCAAATCCACAGGCCGTGTTGTTCTGCCCATTGCGGCGGGCGTGCTTGTGCTGAACATTTTTACCAATATTCTGAGCCATTTTGTCCAGAACACCTCCGACAGACTGCCGCTGGCCGGGGTCGCCATGGCCTTGCTGGCACTGGCATCTGCCGTAAGCCTTCTTGTTGTGCTCGCCATCTGCTTTTTTATTGAAATTCAGCAGTTTTACCGCCTGTTGGGCGAGCGCGGGTACTTGATGCTGGCTCTGCCCGTGCCCATTTGGCAGCACATTGCTGCTAAGGTCATCTGCGGCACGGTATGGACGCTGTTCGGCATGGTATTTTTTACACTTTGCGGCATGCTGACTACCGACACGGTCAGTGGCAGCGGGTTTGCATTGGATTTCAGCCGCGTCACTGCCGAGGATGTCGCCATCTGGTCTGCAATGCTTTTGATTATACTGGCCCTTATCGCAGGCGCACTGCTGCACGCATATCTGGCCTGTGCCTTTGCCGCGCAGTTTACCCAGCAGCGGCTTCTCATCAGCATCGCCGCCTACTTTGTCATCGGCTTTATCGGGCAGATGGCAGCCCTTGTGACGGCAGTCTTTGTCGCGTTCCGCGGGTATAAGTACCTGAACAATACTAACTTCAGCGCCGCGTCGTTTTTCGGTCCCGACAATACCTTGGGCGTTATCGTGCTCACCCTGCTCGCCGTCTTTGCGCTGATTGCCCTTGTCGATGCCCTGCTGTGGGCACTGACCCAGTGGCTTATGACAAAGCGCCTGAATCTGGCGTAATTTTACTAGAAAAACATAAAGCCCGCCGCTTTATCCGTATCCCGGAAAAGCGGCGGGCTTCGTTTATTTTATAAATGCCTCGATGGCTTGTGCGTCGCGGATGCCCTTGGTGTAGAGCTTTTTCAGCGCCTCTTGGTCGCGGGTCAGCGTCTTGACGCCGCAGGTATCGTCTGGTGCGATGATAAGCACCTTGCCCTCGGCTGCCAGCTGTTCCGCCAGCGCGATACCCTCGTTATAATGCTGCGCCCGCAAGGCCAACTGCTCGGCCGCCTTAGGATAACGGCGGCGGATGACCCGTGCCAGCTTACGGTCGGTGCTGTCAGCGCGCACAGTACCTTCTGGCTTTGTCAGAATCAGCACGACCTTGTCACAGCCGTCCGCAAATGCCTTTTTCAAGGGGATCGTATCACCCAGCGCGCCGTCGTAATAGGGGATGCCGTCAATGACGATTGGCTTGCAGGCCACCGGGATGCAGCAGGAAGCCATCAGCACGCGGTAGTCATCCTGATGCATATCGCTGCGTGTAAAGTATTTTGGCTTGCCAGTTGTCGCATCGGTGGCGATCATATACCACTCCATCCGATTGGCAGACATTTTTTCAAAATCCAGCGGATTCTCGCAGCCCGCGTTGCTCAATGTGCCGTAGATGTATTGCAGGTTCAAAAACGACCCGCTGCGCAACATATTGCCCGCGCCCATGTACTGCCTGCGCATCGAGTATTCCTCATAAAACAGGTAGTTCCGCCCGCGCTGGCCGCTCAGATAGGAAGCAAGGTTCGCGCTGCCCGCCGAAATGCCGATGCCGTAATCAAATTTCACGCCGTTTTCCAAGCACCAGTCGAACACGCCCGCCGCGTAAATGCCGCGCAGCCCGCCGCCCACATCGATAACGCCGATTTTTGCCACATTCATTTCACCTCTCTATGCGGATAATTATAACACGCCGCCCACCACCGCGCACCGTACAATCTGCGGCAAATGTCTTGACTTTTCCCGCAGGGGGATTGGCCTTGACCTCCTGACAGAGGAACAATGCACTCTGTTGGAGGAGCTTTGCTGATTTTTACCTCGTTTACAGACCGTTAGTCTGCAAATGCAAAGGAGGCATTTATGAATTTTCGTTTTTACCGCCTGATTTTCTGTCAATGCACCGCTGCGCTTGCAAACGCTGCACTTCGTTTTGCTCTGTCACTGCACTTGTATCTCGTCGTGTGCGGCAAAATTTACGGCACGCTGGCGCGCAGGTATTTCCCGATTCTGGTGGGGAAGTGGCGGCCGGGGCAGCCGGTTTTGCAGTAAAAAAATGATACTGCGCACCGCTTTACCGAAATATGAAATTTTCATTACCATAATATGAAAGGTTTTTATTGACAAACATTCCACAAGCCGTATAATGTATCTTGTGTGTGCATCTATAGGGCAAATCTTTTCTGCCCTGACACATTGGCGTTGTATGTGCTGCTTGCAGCGGCTTCTTCAGCAGGGAGTCGTGTAACAAACCTTTGCGGGGCGGCATAATTGGCGCTGACTCGTCAAGGACTCTGTGCCGACCCAAGGAAGAAACGGTGCGTAAAGAGAGTGCTGTAACGGGAAATTCCGCAAAGGGGGATGCAATAAAAATGAATGAAAATCTGATCGTATCTCTGAAAGACATTGTTGTCGAGTTCGATGGGCAGAAGGTTCTGGACGGGCTTTCGCTGGACATCCACGACAAGGAGTTTGTCACCTTCCTGGGCCCCTCGGGCTGCGGCAAGACGACGACCCTGCGTGTGATTGCCGGCTTTGTAACACCGAAATCGGGCAATGTCTTTTTTGATGGCAAGGACATCGCCAACATGCCGCCGTACAAGCGGCCTGTGAACACGGTGTTCCAGAAGTATGCGCTGTTCCCGCACCTGAACGTGTTTGAGAACGTCGCCTTCGGTCTGCGCCTGAAAAAGATGACCGAGGATGAGATCCGCCCGAAGGTGCTCGAGATGCTCGAGATCGTCGGCCTGAAGGGCTTTGAACGCCGCAGCATCTACCAGCTGTCCGGCGGCCAGCAGCAGCGCGTGGCCATTGCCCGCAGCCTGGTCAACCAGCCCCGCGTTCTGCTGCTGGACGAGCCTCTGGGCGCGCTGGACCTCAAGCTGCGCAAGGAGATGCAGCTGGAGCTGAAGCGCCTGCAGCGTGAAATGAACATCACCTTCGTCTACGTCACCCACGATCAGGAGGAAGCCCTGACCATGTCGGATACCGTCGTTGTTATGTCCGGCGGTAAGATCCAGCAGATCGGCTCCCCGCAGGATATTTACAACGAACCCAAAAATGCCTTTGTCGCCCGCTTTATCGGTGACTCCAACATTGTCGACGGCGTCATGCTCAAGGACTTTCTGGTCAACTTCGGCGGCCATGATTTCACCTGTGTGGACCGCGGCTTTAAAGTCAACGAGCCTGTGCAGGTCGTCATCCGCCCGGAGGACGTGCAGATCGTGCCGCCCTCTATCGGTATGCTGACCGGCCTTGTGCGCGAGGTCATCTTCAAGGGCGTTCACTTTGAAATGCACGTCGATGTGGAAGGCTATGAGTGGATCATCCATTCCACCCAGGCCAGCCAGCCCGGCGAGCTTATCGGCATGAACATCGGCCCGGACGAAATTCATATCATGAAGCGTTCGGAGGTGTGATCCATGCTCAAATCCAAATCCTCCCGCTGGCTGGCCGGGCCGTATCTGGTCTGGATGGCCATTTTCACAGTCGTACCGCTTTTCATCGTCATCTGGTACGCCATGACGAACGCGGACGGCCAGTTCACCTTCGACAACCTCACCCAGATCGGGCGGTATTCCAGCGTGTTTGCCCGCAGCCTGATTTTGGCCGCGATCTCTACCGTGATCTGCCTGGTCATGGCGTTTCCGGTGGGGTATTTTCTCTCCCGCCTGCGCGCCAACAAGCAGCACATTATGCTGATGCTCATTATGCTGCCCATGTGGATGAACTTCCTGCTGCGCACCTATGCCTGGATGACACTGCTGGAGAAAAACGGCCTTATCAACAAGTTCTTCGGTTTGTTCGGCCTCGGCCCCTTCAACATGATCAACACCTCAGGTGCGGTTGTGCTGGGCATGGTGTACAACTACCTGCCGTTTATGATTTTGCCCATCTACACAGCCATGACAAAAATCGATGATTCCATCATTGAGGCCGCGCAGGATCTGGGCTGCAACGTCTGGCATATTCTGTTTCGGGTGCTCGTCCCGCTGACCGGCCCCGGCATTGCCACCGGCATCACGCAGGTGTTTGTGCCCGCAGTCTCTACTTTTATTATCAGCCGTATGCTGGGCGGCGGCTCCAACCTGCTGATCGGCGATTTGATCGAGCTGCAGTTCCTTGGCAACTCCTACAATCTGAACCTCGGCTCCGCCATGAGTCTGGTGCTGATGGTCATTGTCCTGCTCTGCATGAGCTTCACTTCGAGCTTTGACGAGTCCGAGATGGAAGGAGTGATGTGATATGGCAAAAAAACATTCCGCATTGCTCATGCGCACCTACGTCATTCTGGTGTTCTGCTTCATGTATCTGCCCATCGCGGTCATGATTGCGTTCAGCTTCAATGAGAGCAAATCCCGCTCGAACTTTACGGGCTTCACCCTCGGCTGGTACAAAAGCCTGTTCCACAACGAGATGATTTTGTCCGCGCTGGGTTTGAGCCTTGTGCTGGCGCTGGTGTCCAGCATTATCGCCACGGTGCTGGGCACGCTGGCGACCCTTGGCATCAACTCGATGTCCCGCAAAAGCCAGCTCATCATCAATAACATCAGCTATGTGCCTGTCGTCAATCCGGAGATCATCACCGGTGTCTCGCTGATGCTTCTCTTCGTCATGGCGCAGAACTTCGGCATCGGCGGCGAGAGCGGCATCTTCGGCTGGCCGACGCTGCTGATTGCGCACATCACCTTCAATATCCCGTATGTTATCTTTAATGTAGGCCCCAAGCTGCGCCAGCTCGATCCCAGCCTGTACAATGCAGCGCTGGATCTGGGCTGCACACCACGCCAGGCTTTCACCAAAGTCATCATGCCGCAGCTGTCCCCGGCCATTTTGTCAGCATTCCTCATCTGCCTGACCTACTCTATTGATGACTTCATGATTTCCTACTTCAACTCCGGCACGATGCAGACACTGCCTATCGCCATCTACTCGATGACCCGCAAGAAGGTCAGCCCCGAGATCAACGCGCTGTCTGCAGTCATATTCTGCGTCATTCTGGCAATCATCCTGATTTCCAACGCCGCAGACTCCCGCGCCTACCGCCGCAACCAGAAGGCCATCCGCAAAGCCATGCTGGACGAAGGGGGGCGCTGAAGATGAAGCTGAAAAAGTTTTCCGCTGCGGCGCTGGCCGCACTGACTGTCACCATGATGAGCGCCGCGCCGGTGCTGGCCGCCGATGACATCGAGGTCAACGAGGATATTTCCGTCTCCGGCGACTACGATTGGAAGCGCTTTGCCAACGACCATATCACGCTGAATGTCTACAACAACGGCCTGTATATCTCCGACGGCTCTGACGAGAGCATCAACGTTCTGTCCGCATTCGAGGAGCTGACCGGCATCAAGGTCAATTACACGACCTACGACTCCAATGAGAGCCTCTACGCCAAGCTGAAATCCGGCGGCGTATCCTATGATGTAATCTTCCCATCGGATTACATGGTGGGCAAGATGGCCAAGGAGGGCATGCTGTCCGAGCTGAACATGGACAACATTCCGAACTTTGCCGGCATCGGTGAAACATATCTGGACCGCAGCTTCGACCCCGGCAACAAGTACAGCGTGCCCTACATGTGGGGCACAACGGGCCTGATCTACAACACGACGATGGTCGAGGAGCCGCCCACGAAATGGGCGGACATGTGGGATGTTGCGTACACAAACAATGTACTGATGTTCAACAATTCCCGCGACGCTTACGCGATTGCAGCCAAGACGATCGGTCTGTCGATGAATCCGCAGTCCGTTGACGAGATCACCGCCATCACCGATGCGCTGAAGGCCCAGAAGAACATCGTGCAGGCCTACGTCATGGACGAGGTCTTTGACAAGATGGAGGGTGGCGAGGCCGCCATGGCGCCCTACTATGCGGGCGATGCCATCACGATGATCGACGAAAACCCAGACCTTGCTTTCGTCCACCCAGAGGAGGGCGTCAATTTCTTCATCGACAGCATGTGCATTCCGGCCAACGCCAAGCACCGGGAGGCCGCCGAAATGTTCATCAACTACCTGTGCGAGCCGGACGTCGGCCTTGCCAACGCGGACTTCATCGGCTATTCCACCCCCATCACCGCCGTGTGGGAGATGCTGGACGACGATTTGAAGTACAGCGAAATTGCCTACCCGGGCGCGGAGGTTCTGGACAAGGCGGAAGTCTTTGAGACTCTGCCCGACGACATCAACGCCGCCATGGATGCCCAGTGGAGCGAGATGAAGAGCTATGAGGATGGCGGCAGCGGCTGGATGGTTCTTGCCCTTCTGCTTCTGGCCATCGCTATCTCTGCATTCAATATCTGGCGCAAGCTCCGCAAAAAATCCCGCGATAACTATTAAACAGTTTCAGGCTGCACACCGTTTTGCGTGTGCAGCCTTTTTGTTTGCCGCCCCGTAGGGGCCGGGCATGCCCGGCCCGCAGCCTTGCCGCTGCACCCTTTTACGGTTCGATTTGTAGGGAGGGGTCTTGACCCCTCCGCAGGCCGATGCAAGCATCAGCCCCTACGGCCAGCCCCAAAGCCCCCGCCTTTGCATTTTTCCAGCATTTGTGCTATACTCTCCTTGGCGAATCAATTCAAAATCCATCAAGGAGGGCTTCCTTATGCCCGAAAAGCTCATAACCTACACCCAAAAATTTACCGTCTACCGCACGGACGGCGACCACCTCGGCCATGTCAAACTGGGGGCGCTGCTGCGCTATGCCCAGCAGGTTGCTACCGCCCACGCCGAGGCCGTAGGGCTGGACGATGCCCTGTACCGCAAGACCCACACCGCCTATGTGCTGGCCAAGCTGGCCCTGCACGTCACACGGCTGCCCCGTGTGGATGAGGAACTGACCCTTGTCACCCAGCCCGAGCGCTGCAAGCGCGCCGTCAACAAGCGCATCACCCATTTTTACGATGCTGACGGGGCAGAGGTCGCCACAATGGACAGCCGCTGGGTACTCATTGATACCGAAAAGCGTATGATCCTGCGCAAGCACCCGGAACAGTTTGACGACCAGTGGGCCGAGGATGTGCCCCTTGAGCTGCCGATGCGCCTGCCCCGCGTTGCACCCGAGGACTGCGAGACGCTGGGTACGCAGACCGCGGCCTACTCCCGCTGCGACATGAACGGCCACCTCAACAACACCCGCTATGCCGACATTGTCTGCGACGCCGTACCGTGGCAGGTCTGGGACAGTGCGCAGATTTCGGATTTCATCATCAGCTACCACCGCGAGGTACCCCGCGGCGAGAGCTTCACCCTGCGCCGTGCCAGACTGGCAGAGGACACCTTCTATTTTGATGGCGAACGGGAAGGAAAATCTGCCTTTGAGGCACAGCTGATTTTCAAACACTTATAATTTCTACATAAACCCCTGTTACACTGTTTACATCGACAATGTAAAGGAGTTATTATTATGACAAAGCAAAAATTCGGCCTGACCGGCACGGCGCTCAAAACCATTGCGCTGGTGCTCATGGTGATGGATCACATTCACTACTTTTTTGAATTTACGGGCGTTGTGCCGGAATGGTTCAGTATGCTGGCGCGGCTGTCTGCGCCGCTATTTCTGTTCTGCACTGTGGAGGGCTTCGCCCATACCCATGACCGCAGGCGCTACTTCCTGCGTATCTGGGCCATCGGTACTGCGATGGGCACTGTGGAATTTTTTATGATCTATGCAGGGGCCTTCCGCCGGGGTGACGGCTTCTACCCGATGAATGCCATTTTTCAGGATCTGATGCTGCTCTGCATCATCTGGCAGGGCATCGACTGGCTGCGCCAGCGCCGGTTTGTGCGGGGCGCACTGGCTGCTGCCATGCCGATCCTCTGGCCGATTTGCATCGTAGCGCTGCTGACGCTTTTTCCCAAAATTCAGGACGCACCGATCTGCTCTGCCGTGTTGGCGTGGGTCATCACCGCGCCGCTGCCTTTGTTGACATCCATCACCGACGGCGGCTGGTCTTTTCTGGCCGGGGGCATCGTGCTGTATGCGCTGTATAACCACAAGCGCCTGCGGCTGGTCGTTTGGGCGGCTATGACCTTCCTGTGTGATTTTGTTCTGGTCTTTCTGCAGGTTCGCGGTCTGCCGGATTTTGCCTTTTCCCAGATGTTCACAGTCTACTATGAGTGGCTCGGCGTCTTTGCCGTTATCGGCATGGCGCTGTACAACGGCCAGCGCGGCAGCGGCCACAAGCAGCTGTTCTACTGGTTCTACCCGGCACATGTCTATCTGCTTTACGGCGCATCCTGTCTTGTTTACAGCTTACTGCAATAAAAGAGGCTATTATGGCAAACATTCTGGCAATCGATGATGACCGTGACCTTTGTACGCTGCTAAAAACAGCGCTTGAGCGTGACGGCCACACCGTAGAAACGCGCACCTCCGGCACGCAGCTGACCGATACTCTCTGCCGCTGGGCGGACTGCATCCTGCTGGATGTGATGATGCCCGGCGAGGACGGCTTTGCCGTCTGCCGCCGCATTCGCGCCGAGACGGACGCGCCGATTCTGTTTCTGACGGCCCGCACCGATGAGCCGTCGGTGCTGACCGGTCTCGGTCTTGGTGCGGACGATTACCTGACCAAGCCGTTCCGCGTGGCCGAGCTGCGTGCGCGGGTCGCAGCACACCTGCGGCGGCAGAACCGCACGCCGTCCCATAAGATCACCCGCGGCGGGGTGACACTGGACCTTTCTGCCAAAGAAGCCGGCGTTGGCGGCACGCCTTTACACCTGACAAAATCCGAGTACGCCATCTGTGAGCTGCTGGCCCTCCATGCAGGGCAGACCTTTTCCAAAGAACAAATTTACGAAGCGGTGTTCGGTTACGACGGTACAGCGGATGACACGGCCATCACCCAGCACATCAAGAACATCCGCGCCAAGCTGCGCGCGGCCGGGGCAGGGGAGGTGCTGCAAACGATATGGGGAGTGGGCTACCAATGGCAAAACGAAAACTGACATCCCTGCGCAGTGTTCTGCTGCGGTATCTCCTTTTGTGCGGCGGCGGGTGCGCTCTGATTCTGGTGCTCTGGTGGGTCATTTTTATGCAGCTGATAAACATCGGTTTTCTGCTGCCTGCCGTGGCGTCCGCCCAGGCCTGCGCCGATGCCCGGGAGACTGTGGCCGCCGTGACCGCTGAAACATTTGATTCCAACCAAATCAGTGACCTGTGCCGCTGGGCTGTGGTGCAGAATGACACGGTGCTGCAGACCAACATGGATGACCGCCATCTGAAAATTGCCCTCAATGCCTTTCACGGCGGCAGCGGCAATCCGGGGTACCAGTACGATGTCAAAATGGCTGACGGAAGCTTTTGCCTTTTGCAGTACGACTATGCTACGCCCTACGCCGACCCGGCCCTGCGGGACACGCTGCCGGATTTCCAGACCTGCTATATTTTGCTTCTGGCGGTGCTCATCCTCGTTTGGCTGGGCTGGCAGACCCACTGCACCGTGCGGGTCTTTGCCGCCGAGACCGCCCGGCTGCACCGCGCGGTTGACGCCATCGCCGCGCAGCAGCCCGAGCGCATTGACGCGGACGGCGCGCACCTGCGAGAGTTTTCCGCCACGCTGCAGGCCATGCAGACGATGGGCCGGGAACTGACCGACAGCCTGCAAAGCCAATGGCGGATGGAGCAGCAGCGCGCCGAGCAGATTGCCGCGCTGACGCATGACTTGAAAACGCCGCTGTCCATCATTCAGGGCAACGCAGACCTGCTGGCCGAGGATGCTCTGTCCACCGACCAGCAGACACAGGTCGAAGCCATCCTGCGCGGCACGGACCGTGCCCAGCAATATCTGGCCGCCCTGCGCACCGCCTGTGCACCGCCCGCCACAAGGGAAACCTTTTCCAGTCACACCCTTGTCAGTGCGTTGGCGGAAACAGCCCGCGCCCTCTGCGCACCTGCCGGGGTGCAGCTTATACTGAACGAGCAGTGGCAGGGGACACTGTGCGCGGCGCAGTGCGACCTGCTCCGGGCTGCCGAAAACCTGCTGGACAACGCCGTGCGCTATACGCCCCGCGGCGGCACTGTCACACTGTTGGTTACAAAAGAGAAACAGGATTTCATCCTGCGTGTGACCGATACCGGCCCCGGCTTCACTGCCGAGGCCCTCGCCAAAGCGGGGGAGCTGCTTTATACAGAAGCTGCCCGCAGTGACACAGCCCACCAGGGCTTTGGGCTGTATTTTGCACGCAGGGTCGCGCTTTCACACAGTGGCACGCTGCGCCTGTCCAACACGCCCGGTGGCTGTGCAGAGCTGCGCCTGCCAATTTGTGAACAAATTGAAAAATGACAAAAGATTTACAATTTGCTATTGACATTCGGTGACAAAACAGTTACAATTTAGTTGCAAGCTAAATGAACCCCAAGTCAAATAGCTTTATCACATTTTCATGTGTTCTTCTCCTCCTTTCTTGTAAATCCCCGCCCATCCCTCAGGGCGGGGATTTATTTTTTGTAACCCGGCACAGCGGGCATTTTTCTTTACAATCCCTGGAAATCGTGCTAAAATAAAAGTCGTATGTCCTTACCGTTCTGTACCTGTACAGACTACTTATATATAAAGAAGCGTTCAGAGAAATAAGAGAGGGAAACACTGTAACATGGCACAATCTCGTTCCGGTAAAAAATCAACAAAGAACTCCTCCGGCAAAAAGGGCACTGCCTCCGCCCGCGGCACGGGCCGCAGCAGCACCGGGCGCTCCGCATCCGCGCGCAGCAGTGCGGCCTCCCGCAGCCGTCAGCCGTCCCGCCGTGCCCAGCGCCGCGCCGAGACCCCGAACCTGGCCCGCAGCATCCTGCTGGTGGGGCTGGGTCTGCTTTGCGTTGCGCTCGTGCTTGTGCCCGGGCAGAATCTTTGGCGCACGCTGCGCAGCTGGTACTTTGGCGTTTTCGGTATCACGACTTATCTGGTCGGACCGTTCCTGCTGTACCTGGCCTACCTGCTGGCCACCGGCTACCGCGTCGCGCTGTTTGCGGGCAAGGTATCGCTGATGGGCGTGCTCTGCGCCAGCGTGCCTGTCATCTTCTCCAAGCTCAATATTGAGAACCTCAAGGTCGGGGAGATCGTCAAGATGCTCTTTACCCGCGGCGGCACCTACTTCTGGGAGGGCGGCGTCCTCGGTGCGCCCATCGGTGCCACGCTGCTGGCGCTGTTCGGGCGTCCCGCCTCCAACATTATCATGCTGCTCATCTTCCTGCTGGGGCTGATGTTCTTCTTTGCCATCACCCCCGCGGACGTTGTTCTGTTTGTAGACGGCCAGTACAAGACCCTGCAGGCCAAGCGTGAGGAGCGCGCCGCAGCCGAGACCGCCTACGACACCCGCCTGTTTGACCAGGAGCCCGAGGAGGAGAGCGTCGAGAATCTGACCGGTGCGCTGCCGGACAACAGCCGCCCGCACCATCCGGTTTACGACGTCATCGCGGACACGAGCCGTTTCCCGAAGCAGACCCCGCCCGCCCCGCAGCGGCAGGCCGCCTACACGCCCCCCGTGACACCTGCTGTGCCCGAGGCACCGTTTGCCGCCAAGCCCGCCGCCCAGACCCATGCGTCGTTTGACGTGGATCTTGGCCCCAGTGCAGGGGAAAATGCCCGCCAAAAGGCCGTCAGCGATGACCCACTGAAGCCGGTCAGCATCGGCCCGGGCGGCACGTTCGGCATGGATCCGCTGTCCAACCGGGCCAACAGCACACTGCGCCACACCCAGCCCCAGCCTGCTCCCGCACCGAAGGAGGATTTTGAGCTGCAATTGCAGCCTGCCTCAGAGCCTGCCGCGCCGGTGTACAGCACCCCGCTGACCCCGGTCACGCCCGCGCCCGCCGCACAGGCGTCCACCGCGCCGCAGGACGAGCTGGATGCGCTCATCAACCGCGCTGTCAGCGGCCACGCGCCTTACTATACGCCGCAGGAGGTCAGTGCCGAGACAACGCTGGACCTGCCGCAGCCTACCGAGTTTGAGACCCCGCTGACGCCTGTCCCGCAGGAGCCCAAATTTGACACGCCTCTCATTCCCGTGGAGGACGAGCCCGAGCCGATCCCTGTCGAGCTGCCGCAGCTGGATATGACAGGCCGTGTGCAGGGCGATACGATGGTCCTTTCTCCGGCTGATCTTGCTGCACAGATGGCCGCAGACGCTGCGCCGCTGGGTACGCCCGCCCCCGCAGCTGTGCCCGCCGCACCGGAGGCCCCCGCTGTTTCCGCACCGATCCCGACACTGGGCGGCAGCTTCAGCGATACCGGCAGTGCGGTCAGCGCTGCCTGGCAGTCCGGGCGCTCTGTCTCCGAAATGCTGGATGATATGCTGGCCGAGACACCCGCCGCCCCTGCCCAGCCTGTTGTCGAGGCTCCGGCCCCGGCAACCGATCCCTACACCGCCGCACCGGCTGCCGCCCCGCAGCCGTACCAGTCTGCCCCTGCCATGACCCGCCCTGCGGCGGAGACGACCCAGAGCAGCTTCACTGTGCCCCGGCAAGGGGAGGCTGCCCGCGTGCAGGTCAGCACCGCTGTCGGCAACTCTGCCGGTGCGCCCATCCATACGCCGCCCTGTGCGGCCAAGGCCGACCCCAACGCCATGCGTCTGCCCACCTCGGAGGAGCAGCCGCCGGAGCCCTACTGCTATCCGTCGCTGAATCTCTTTAACGCCACGCGCCCCGACGACGAGGCCGGGGCCGCCCGCGAAATGAAGAAAAACGCGGATATTCTGGTCAACACGCTGGACAGCTTCGGCGTCAAGACGACGATGCTCGACATCTGCCGCGGCCCGTCCGTCACTCGGTATGAGCTGCAGCCCCAGGCCGGTATCAAGGTCAGCCGCATCACAAGCCTGGCCGACGACATCGCCCTGAATTTGGCCACCGCGGGTGTGCGCATTGAAGCGCCCATCCCCGGCAAGCCCGCCGTCGGCATCGAGGTCCCGAACAAGATCCGCTCCACCGTCAACATCCGCGCAGTCTTTGAATCCCAGAATTATATCAATATGCGCAGCCCGCTGACGATGGCCCTCGGCAAGGACATTGCCGGTACGGCGCAGGTCGCGGATCTCTGCAAGATGCCCCACCTGCTGATTGCCGGTTCCACCGGCAGCGGTAAATCCGTCTGCGTCAACTCCATTATCATCAGCTTCCTGTTCCGCTCCGGCCCCGAGGATGTCAAGCTCATTTTGATTGACCCGAAGGTCGTCGAGCTGGCCGAGTACAACGGCATTCCGCACCTGCTGATGCCCGTCGTCACCGAGCCGCGCAAGGCTGCCGGTGCGCTGGGTGCCAGCGTGGCCGAGATGGAGCGCCGCTATAAGCTCTTTGCCGAGAACAACGTCCGCGAGATCAAGGCCTACAACAAGCTGGCCGCCCAGACCGGCATGGAGCACCTGCCCTATATCGCCATCGTCATTGACGAGCTGGCCGACCTGATGATGGTCGCGGGCAAGGAGGTCGAGGACTATATCTGCCGCATCGCGCAGAAGGCCCGCGCCGCCGGCATCCACCTGATCGTTGCGACCCAGCGACCCAGCGTGGACGTCATCACCGGCCTTATCAAGGCCAACATCCCCAGCCGTATTGCCTTTGCCGTTTCCAGCCAGATCGACAGCCGCACCATTCTGGACAGCGGCGGTGCCGAGAAGCTGCTGGGCAACGGTGATATGCTCTTCCTGCCCGTCGGCGCGTCCAAGCCCGTGCGTGTGCAGGGTACCTTCGTGACCGATGAGGAGATCGGCGCGGTGCTGAGCTTTATCAAGTCCACCTCCACCGCCCAGTACGATGAAGAAATGATTGCCGAGATGGAGCGCCGCGCCGTTGCCGAAAAGGGCAGCAAGAAGGGCGGCGACGATGACGGAGACGGCGGCGGTGCACTGGACGCCATGTTTGAGCAGGCTGTTGAGTGCGTTATTGAGGCCGGACAGGCAAGCACCAGCCTTTTACAGCGCCGCTGCAAGCTGGGCTACGCCCGCGCCGCCCGCATCATGGACCAGATGGAGCAGGAAAAGATCATCGGCCCCTATGAGGGTGCCAAGCCCCGCGCCGTGCTTGTGACCAAGGCCGAGTGGGAGGAGCGCAAGCTGAACGGCCAGTATGACGGGTAAGCGCTTTGCCCGCCTGGCCGCGGCGGTTGCCGTCTGCCTGCTGGTGCTTGCCGCGTTTGTCGTCCAGCTTTTGGGCGGCAAGGGCAGCGTTCCCGGCTGGCAGCAGCTGCGCGCAGTGCTCGGCGTACCGCTCCAAACCGAGGAAAGCGCTCCGCAGACTGCGGACGGCAGCACCGTCGTGTATGTGCTGGATGTCGGGCAGGGCGATGCCGTGCTGCTTTGTCAGGACGGCGCATACTGCCTGATCGACACCGGCCCCATCGAGGCTGAGGACGCGCTGCTCTATGATCTGGACGTGCTGGGTGTGCCGTCGCTTGACTATCTTGTGCTGACCCATCCCCACGCAGACCACACCGGCAACGCCCGCGCGGTGCTGCGCACCCTGCCGGTCAAGACCCTGCTGCTGCCGCTGTGGCAGCCCACGGCGGATGAGACCGCCGACTGGCCGCGCCATCTCGCAGAGCTGGCCGCCGACAGCGGAGCAGAAATTCTCACAGCAGAAGCCGGGGAGGAATTCCCGCTTGGCAGCGGCAAGCTGCAAATTTTACAGGGCGGCAGCGAGGATGCCGACAGCGTCAACGATGCCTCGCTCTGCACGCTGTTCACGGCGGGCGATTTCCGCTTTCTCGATACCGGCGACGCAGAGGCAGACGCCGAGCAGCGCCTGGTCGATACCTACGGCCCGACCCTGCATGCCACTCTTTTCAAGGCGGGGCATCACGGGTCCTACACCTCCAACAGCCCGACCTTTATGCAGGCAGTCCGGCCCGAGGCCGTGGCCGTCAGCTGCGGGCTGCACAACGATTACGGCCATCCGCACCGCGCTGCCCTGCAAAATTACGCAGAGGTCGGTGCCGAGGTATGGCGCACGGACCTGGAGGGCAGCCTCACCTTCATCTGGCAGAACAATACCCTCAACGTGGAAACTTCCGCGGACTCCGCCGATTTTGCGGCGTAAAAATAAGGAGTAGAAAATGACGATTACGGAACAGTTCAAAGCCAAACGCTGCGTTTTCTCTATCGAATGCTTCCCGCCGAAACAGACAACCCAGATGGATAAGCTCAAGGATACCCTGCGCCAGATGCAGGCCATGGACCCCGGCTTCATCAGCGTCACCTTCGGTGCGGGCGGCTCTGCGGGCGGCGTCTCCACCGCGGAGGTGGCCGACTACATTCAGAACGAGCTGCATATCCCCACGCTGGCGCACCTGATCTGCATGGGCAACGACGAGACCCGTGCAGCGGAGATTTTGGATCAGCTGGAATCTGTCGGCGTCCGGGATGTGCTGGCCCTGCGCGGGGACCGCAGCCCGTCCCGCCCGGAGAGCCCCGACTTCAAACACGCCAGCGACCTGACGTCCTTTATCAAATGGAAGAAGCCGGAATTTTCCGTTCACGGTGCCTGCTACCCGGAGGGCCACCCCGAGGCCGACAGCCTACTGCATGACGTTGAGAACCTGCGCATCAAGCAGGCCGCCGGTGCCGAGCACCTGCTGACCCAGCTTTTCTTTGACAACATGCACTTTTACCGCTTTCTGAATCTGGCACGCCGCGCAGGCATCACGCTGCCGGTCTCTGCCGGTGTCATGCCCATTGTCAAGCGCAGCCAGATCGAACGCACCGTTTCGCTTTCTTCGGCCAGCCTGCCGTCTGAGTTCACCCGTATGATCTCCCGCTATCAGGACGACCCGGCCAGCCTGTACGACGCCGGTATCGACTACGCCGTCAGGCAGCTGCGTGACCTCATTGAGGGCGGCGCAGACGGCATCCACCTGTACGCAATGAATGACGCCGCCGTGGCCGCGAAGGTCTACGACGGCATCAGGGATCTGCTGTAATGGAGTGCCGCAAGCCCGCCGCCATTGACCGCGCCACGGCGCTGCGCTACATGGGTGCGTCCGGCTGGACGCCCGATGCCGCCACCTCGGCCCTGTTGGACAAGGCCGAGCAGACCGTGCTGACCGCTGCTGCGCCGCGTGCGGTGTACCGCCGTCTGCCGCGTACCGCCCTGCCGCTGGAAAACTGCGGCAGCGATCTGACGCGCCATCTGCAGGGCTGCGACGAGGTCCTTCTGCTGGCAGCGACCCTCGGGGCCGAGGTGGACAAGTTTTTGCGCCGCATGGAGCTGACTGACATTGCCCTGGCCGCCGCGGCAGACGCGCTGGCCTCGGTGCTTTTGGAACAGGTCTGTGACGAGCTGGAGAACGAAATACGCGCTCAGATCGAGGCGCAGGGCGTCTTTATGACCGGGCGCTACGCGCCGGGCTACGGTGACTGTCCGCTGGAGCTGAACGACGCGCTCTGCCTTGCGGCGGACACGGTGCGCGGCTGCGGCCTGGCCGTGACGCCCCAGCACCTTTTGACCCCCCGCAAGAGTACCACCGCCATTTTAGGCATTGCCGACCATCCCGTGACCGGCACCCGTGCAGGCTGTGCGACCTGCCATTTAAAGGAGACCTGCTCGTTCCGCAAGCGCGGCACGACCTGTTTCACACAAGACTGATAGGGGAGAAGCGTATGCAGATTCGTGAAGTTTTTGACCGCAAGCGGTTTGTTTTTCTGGACGGCGGCATGGGCACCCAGCTGCAGGCACGCGGTCTGCAGCCCGGGCAGAAGCCCGAGCTCGCCGCGCTGGAAATGCCGGAGGTTTTAACGGCCATCCACACTGACTACGCCAACGCGGGCGCGGATATTCTGCTGGCAAATACCTTTGGTGCCAACGCCAAGAAGCTGACCGGCTGCGGCCACACGGTGGAGGAGGTCGTTTCCGCTTCCATCGCCTGTGCGCGCAAGGCCGCCGAGCCCACCGGCGCGTGTGTGGCGCTGGACATCGGCCCTCTGGGTGAGCTGCTCGTCCCCGCGGGCACGCTGGCGTTTGAGGATGCCCACAATGAGTTTGCACAGGTCATACGCGCCGGTGCGGCGGCAGGGGCTGACCTCGTCTTTTTGGAGACGATGACCGATCTGTATGAGCTGAAGGCCGCCATCCTCGCCGCCAAGGAAAACTGCGATCTGCCTGTTTTTACCTCAATGAGCTTTGAGAGCCGCGGGCGCACCTTCACGGGCTGCACCGTCGAAAGCTACGCCGTCACGGCAGCGGGTCTTGGCGCGGACGCCGTGGGCATCAACTGCTCGCTCGGTCCCAAGGAGATTCTGCCCTTCGCGCAGCGCCTCTGCCGCAGCGTGCCCGCAGGTGTTCCGGTCTTTGTCAAGCCGAACGCCGGTCTGCCGAACCCCGACGGCAGCTACAATCTCGACCCAGATGAATTTGCCGCTGAGATGAAGGAGTACGCCGCCATCGGCGTTTCGATGGTCGGCGGCTGCTGCGGCACGACGCCCGCGTTTATCGCCAGGCTGCATGAGACCTTCAGCCCGCTGACCCCGGCTGACAAGATCCCCATCCGCCGCAGCTGTCTGTGCACACCGGTCCGCTTTGTGGAGGTCGACGGCATCACTGTAGTGGGGGAGCGCATCAATCCTACCGGCAAAAAACGGCTGCAGCAGGCCCTGCGTGACGGCGACAGCGCCTACCCATGCACTCAGGCTGTGGCCCAGGCCGAGGCCGGTGCGCAGGTGCTCGACGTCAACGCGGGCCTACCCGGCATCGACGAGGCCGCCACGCTGGAGCAGCTTGTCAAGGATTTGCAGGCTGTCACCGACCTGCCGCTGCAGCTCGACTCCTCGAATCCCGAGGCCCTGTCCCGTGCGCTGCGCATCTACAACGGCAAGCCCATCGTCAACTCGGTCAACGGTGAGCCGGAGACGCTGGAAAAGATTCTGCCGCTCTGCAAAAAGTACGGTGCCGCCGTCGTCGGCCTGGCGCTGGACAAGGGCGGTATCCCGCCGACAGCCGAGGGCCGCTTTGCGATTGCTCAACGCATTGTCGCCGCTGCCAACGCCGCCGGTATCCCGAATGAGGACATCTACATTGACTGCCTGACGCTGACCGCCAGCGCCCAGCAGGAGGGTGCCGTCCAGACGCTGGAGGCTCTGTCCCGCTGCAAGCGTGAGCTAGGCGTGCGCACTGTGCTGGGCGTGTCGAACATCAGCTTCGGCCTGCCGTGCCGCGGCTACCTGAACACAACGTTTTTGACGATGGCCATGTCTGCCGGGCTCGACCTTGCCATCATGAATCCCAACACGCCGGAAATGATGGCTGCCGTTCGAGCCTACCGCGTGCTGACCTCGCAGGATTTACAGAGCACCGACTACGTTGCCGCCTATGCCGATGTGCAGATCCAGACGACGCAGACGAGCAAGTCCGCCGCCACCGTGGCCGAGGTCGGCGCCGCCGCACCGGGCGGGGACGCCCTGTTTGAGGCTGTGCGCCGCGGCCTGAAGGCCGAGGCCCGCGCCGCCGCGGACGCCGCGCTGACAATGCGCGAACCGCTGGACGTAGTGAATGTCTCGCTGATCCCCGCACTGGACGCCGTGGGCGACGGCTTTGAGAAAGGCACGGTATTCCTGCCGCAGCTTTTGCAGGCCGCCACCGCCGCGCAGGCTGCGTTCGAGGCCATCAAGGCCAAAATTGCCGCCTCCGGCCAGGCGCAGGGCAGCAAGGGCAAGATCGTCATTGCCACAGTCAAGGGCGACGTGCATGACATCGGCAAGAACATTGTCCGTGTCATCCTCGAAAACTACGGCTATGACGTGCTCGACCTCGGGCGCGACGTTGACCCCGAGCGTGTCGTAGAGGCCGTGCGCCAGACCGGTGCAAAGCTCGTCGGCCTGTCGGCCCTGATGACGACCACCGTCCCCAATATGCAGGCCACGATCGAGGCCCTGCATGCCGCGCACCTTGACTGCAAGGTCATGGTCGGCGGCGCGGTGCTGACGCCCGACTACGCCCGGGACATCGGTGCCGACTACTACTGCAAGGACGCCAAGGCCAGCGCTGATTTGGCCAAGCAGCTTTTAGGCTGATTGTATAGAGCCGCGTTTCACGAAGAAACGCGGTTTTTTGCACAATTGTAAAATCTTACCTTTGTCAGCAAATCACCATTGCAGGGAAGTTCCAATTGATGTATAATAGTTGTGTTTACTGTTTTTGGACATTTTCCTTTATTTGTCTGTTTTAGGAGCGTATCTTTTGAAGCACATAGCCAAAATCGCAGCGTTCACCGCGATTTTTCTGATTATAAATCTGATTCTCTGCGGCTTTATGCCGCCCGATAACGGTTCCAGCCTTGACATGTGGCGCAGCTACCACCAAAAGCAATCCATTGACATTGCCGTCATTGGTTCTTCGCTGGCTTCCTGCGCCCTGCCCGAAGAAGAACTCGCCGCCGCAACAGGGGAGACCGTTGCACTGATGGCAACAAACGCCCAAAGCTTGGATATGTCGCAGATTGCGCTGGAGACCCTGCTTCGGGAGCATTCTCCCCGGTATGTGATCCTTGTCATGGATCTGACCAACATGACAGGCAAACCCTACGCCAAAGCCCAAAAGGCTTTTTTATATGCAGAGCTGCAGACGGATTCCTGGAAGGATAAGCCCGCTGACCTACTGCGCTACATGACCAGCCGTGATAACTTTACAGGTGCAGATTCCCTGAATGCGCTTTTTCCCTGGCAGAGCGGCAGCTGGGGCTTGCCGGGCATATGATGATCCCGACGGTACCGTTTAAGGAGGTTTATTTTTTCGAGGATGCCTTGAAGTTCCGGGATGCGGTGAAGTTGCCCCTCGTGTACGTGGGAGGTTTGCTTTCTCGGGAAAAGATCGATATGGTGTTGGATGCCGGGTTTGATGGGGTTTCGATGGCTCGCGCCTTGTTGAATGAACCGGATTTCGTGAACCGGATGGCACGGGAGGAGAATGCCCGGAATGCTTGCGAACACACGAATTATTGCATTGCCCGTATGTATTCCCGGGAGATGGCTTGTCATAAGCATATTCCGGATTTGCCCAAGAAGTTGTTGAAGGAATTGGAGGCGGAAGCAAAGAAAAATTGAAATATGGTGATTTATGGAAGTACAGAGTTTGTCTAGCGTTCATCCGGTTGCCATTGTTACAGGTGCCAGTTCGGGAATCGGGTTGGAGTACGCCCGGGAGTTATGTGCCCGGGGGTATGATGTCGTGATGGTCAGCAACGAGGAGGAGCGCCTCACGCGATGTGCCGGGGAGTTGTCGCGCACGTACGAGGTGCAGACGTGGCCTCTTTACATGGATTTGTCGCTGCCGGATGCGGCGGAGCATTTGCACGGTTTCTGCGTGGCGTTAGGTTTGCAGGTGGAGGTGCTGGTGAATAATGCCGGTATTTTCCGGTACGATCATGTGGTGAATCTTTCCGTGGGGGTTGTGCGGACCATGTTGATGTTGCACGTGAATACGGTCGTGCTGCTTTGTCGTTATTTTGGCGAGGATATGAGAAGACGGGGAAAAGGGTATATCCTCAATATGTCTTCCATGTCGGCTTGGTTTTCTTATCCGGACATTTCGTTATACGCTTCCACGAAGTGTTTTTTGAAGAGTTTTTCCCGCGCTTTTCGTTTGGAGATGCTTGATTACGGGGTGAACGTTACCACGGTTTGTCCGGGTGCGGTTGCTACCAATTTATATAAATTGCCCCTTCATTTGCAGCGGTTAGCCGTGCGAATCGGCGTGATGATGAAACCGGAGATGCTTGCCCGTCGGGCGATTAACGGGATGTTTCGTCGCCGTGCCCAAATGATTCCCGGGGTAATTAATTACTTTTTTATCGGCTTCATGTTACTTTGGCCTTACGGGCTAGTGAGGTGGGCGATGAAGAAGGTGAAGAGGGCAATTGGGAATGAAAGAATCCATTAATTTATGATTTATGAATTACGATTTACGATTAAGAAAAGAAGCAGTTAGTGGGAGGAAATCACCTAATCTAAAATCATAAATCAAGAAATTAGTTGTATCAAAAATCATAAATCAT